>CESZ01109139.1_pt1 | contig 21884 bp, 17 predicted proteins | sample 531081 | NCBI WGS metagenome assembly CESZ01 (sample SAMEA2621260, study PRJEB7988) | marine metagenome | biome: marine biome (ENVO:00000447); feature: surface water layer (ENVO:00002042); material: "saline water (ENVO:00002010), including plankton (ENVO:xxxxxxxx)" | depth 5 m | reverse complement strand
GCCATTGGCTCTACAAGTTCATTTTTTTTCATATTGCAAGAATGTAACATTATAATAATTACTAGTATGTTTTTGTTCATAATTATTGATTTAAAAACCAATAAACATTGGTGTATTTTTTTGATAATCTCTATAATGTGAGTACTTTTTTGCACTTATTTCCTCACTAAATCGGGCACTAAAATAAAAAAGTAATATTAGAAGTAAACATCCAAAAATTGACCAATTTAATAATTTACCATTTGCGGATACACTAAATAGATAGAATGTAATCCATATTAATTGTTCACACAAATAGTTAGGGTGTCTAGAGTACTTCCATAGACCTGTATCAATAAATCCTTTTTTGTAGTTTGCCGTTAGTTTTTTATTTGTATTTATCAATTCAAATTTTTTTGTTTGAAATTTATGCTGTTGTTCATCAGCAATTGTTTGAATAATGATTAAAAGTAACATAAAAATACCGATCATTATATCTGTATATGAAAATTCACTTTCAGTTTGCCAAGCAGCTAATATTGGTAAACAAAAAAGAAATATCAACCCCATTTGATAAAAGCATATAAAGAAAAAATTAAAGAGAGACCAATTTAATTTTTTTCTAAGAGCTGGGATATCTTTTTGAAGAACTCCCCATCTATAGTCCTCTTCTCCTTTCCATGGTATTAAAGAAAAACCGCCTTTTCTACCAAAATTAAAAGAAAGTCTAACACCCCAAAATGTTACAAGTGTAGACATAAAAATTAACCTCAGATTCATTTCAGAAGCATATGTAAAGTACCAACAATATACAGCTGGAATTATACTCCAAAATCTGTCAACTTGACTATAGTTTTTAGTTAATTCTCCAGCTATAAAACAATATGAAGCAGATGCCAGGTATAAATATAACATATTATAAAATGCCTGAGTTTGATTAAAAGATAATTCAAATTCAAAAATTCCTAAATATATAATTGAAAGAACAGAAATTGAAATAGAAAAAATTAATAAAATTATTTGTCTAATCATAACTCAAATTTATGAAAATAAGCATCATTTAACTATTTTTGTAATCCTAATTACAATGCATTGAGTGAACAAAATATACTTACATTATTTATACTATTAGTTGTTTTTAATTTTCTTTTTACATCTTTGTTAGAATACTTAAATAATAAAAATTGGAAAGATAAAATACCTGAAATCTTGAAAGGGTTTTATAATGATAAAAAATATTTAAAGTCTAAAAATTATAAAACTGATCATGGTAAAATTCAAACAATAAGTAGTTTTATAAGTTTCTTATTTACAATTATAGTTTTATATTTTGGTTTGTTTGGGGTTATCAGTGATTATTTGAAATCATTTTCAGAATCTCTAATTCTTCAGTCTTTTTTGTTCTTAGCATTTTTTTATTTAATAAGTTTTTTTATTGGAATTCCATTTAGCTATTATTCAACCTTTGTGATTGAAGAAAAATATGGTTTTAATAAAACAAATTTGAAAACTTTTATTTTTGACAAAATTAAGGGACTATTATTATCTGCTTTTTTATTAATATTACTAACAGCCGGTGCAATATTCACGATTGAAAGCTTTTCATCAGGATATTGGATATGGTTGTGGATAGGGGTTTCATTATTTATGATTCTTTTAAACATGTTTTATGCAGATTTGATTGTTCCAATTTTTAATAAGTTAGTTCCCCTTGAGGACGGTGAATTAAGAACTAAAATTGAAAGATATTCTAATAAGGTTGGATATTCTCTGAAAAATATTTTTGTAATTGATGGCTCTAAAAGGTCATCAAAAGCTAATGCTTTTTTTAGTGGAATTGGACCTAAGAAAACTATTGCATTATATGATACTTTAATTGAGAATTATAGTAATGATGAATTAGTTTCTGTTTTGGCACACGAGGTAGGACATTACAAAAAAAAACATATTCTTGTTTCAATGCTTTTGACAATTTTACAGCTAGGTCTTATGTGTTTTTTGTTTGAGTTATGTATGAGTCAAGATATTATTGCAAATGCCCTTGGGTCTGAAAAAATGAATTTTCATTTGGGAATTATTGCCTTTAGCTTTTTATATTCACCCGTTAGTTTATTAACTGGTATTTTAATGAATTTGCTGAGCAGAAAAAATGAATTTGAAGCTGATCAATATGCTAAAGAAACTTATAATGGTAAATCTCTAAGTTTAGCTTTGAAAAAGCTTTCAGTTGATTCACTAAGTAATCTCTATCCACATCCTTTGTATGTTTTTATTCATTATTCTCATCCACCGTTACTTCAAAGATTGGAAGCATTGAATAAAAAAACCTCTTAAATGTAACAGTTTAATTTCTTAAATAAAACTAATTTTATCTAACAAATCCGTCAATAGAATTTCTATATTCAATAATAAAACCATTTTCGGCGGTAAATTTTTTAAATTCATCTGAAGCTGGACCAGTTACAATAAATTTATTTAGTGTAAATAGATTAAAAAACCTATCAAAAAATGAGCTAGCTATAAAATTTTGTCCATGTTTTATAGCTGAATCACTGTCAACATATTTTTCGTATAATGTAATGGAGGCTCCGTCTTCAGAAATATAGTATGCATATTCCGAACAAAAGTTCTCTGTCTTTAGAACATTATCTGTGATTTCTTTTACAAACGCATTAAGGTTTTCAGAAGACTCTTTATTTACTTTTAAGTCAATTATAAATGAAATAGACTTAGATTCTGAATTTTTTGTGAATGTGGGCTCACTAGTTTCATTTTCAACACTAGAGCAAGAAACTATAAATATTGAAATAATGAAGTACATTAATTTTTTCATGGTATATAATTTTGATTGGATTATTAAGTTATAAATTATTTTTTTTCAAAAAACCCTTTATCAGTATTTTTTTTTACATTTTTATAGTTAAAATATTGACCATTCATTGTAATATATACACCTTTTTTCAAAACCTGTACAAATGATAATGCACTTCCCAAATTAAAAAACCCATCAGATGAACTTCCAAATGCATAGGGGATCATTGCACCAGTTAACACAATTGTTTTGTCTTTAATTTTTTCTGCAATCTTTGTAGCAGTTCTTACCATAGTATCTGTACCATGAGTAATAATAATTCTTGAGGATTTAGTTTCTCTGCACTCGTCAATTATTTTTTCAATATTCTTTTGAGTTATATCAAGACTGTCAATCATCATCAATGTTTTTATATTAACACTCAGTCTACTTTTACTTCTTTTTAACATTTCTGGAATATGAGTTTTTTCAAAAAATAAATCTCCACTTATGTGATTATAGCTTTTATCAAATGTTCCGCCAGTAATAAATATTTGAATCATTAATTTTAGATTATAATATTTAGCATAAAGATATTATTTATTTTGACTTGCATGTGAGTCATTTATAATGATAGCTCTAAACTTAATTGATAGATTATCTTTAGTAATTTGTAGAAGCTATATGATTAATATGCTTAAATTAATTCAAAAATTATTCAAGTTTAAAATTTAATCAACAGTTAATCTCTTATAATCAATAACATTATAATAAGATTCATTATTTAATTTAAACTTTTCAAAAGAGGTTAAGAAATTTGATGACAGAAAAATTAAAGCTAACAAAATTTGTTTCATATATTTATATACTGAAAATGAATTTAATATAGTATAACATATCCTCGTTTATTTTTTAATCGTAGTGATATTCAAAAGAAAAAAAATGAAAAATTATCTAATGATTATTGTTTTAATGTTGTTTGTTTCATGTGACAACAAATCAAATTGGACGCCTGATGAAATTAAAGAATGCGAAAAAACTGTGAAAGAGGATTTTTTATATGTAGTTGGTGATGATGGTGAAATGCTTATCTCAAGTTATAATGAAAATATTGATGATCTCTCTGAGTGTACTTGTAAAAAAGCATCTAGAGAATTTGAAAATGGAGATGAATTATATAATATGTCAGATTGGGATTTTGGTTTTTATGTAAGTAATTGTTTAAAAAGAATTAGCAAGCAGGAATTTGAAGAAGTTATAGGAACTAAGGATTAGTTACTTTCGGGTCATTAACTCAGTTGGTTCAGAGTGCTACCTTGACAGGGTAGAAGTCACTGGTTCGAATCCAGTATGACCCACATTTTTATATTTATTCTTTTTTCTTTTTTTATTAACAATAAAAATAGTAGCTTTTCCAAAATTAAAATTAACTATTATGAAAAATTATTTATTATTATTCTTTTCACTTTTTATTTTAACATCATGTGGAAGTGATGAGCATAATGAAAGTGAAAGTACAATGCATGCTGATTTTGAAAAAAATAAGCAAACTGCAATCAAATTTATGGAGCTTCATGCATCTGAAGATTGGGAAGCTCAGGCTGATTTAATTCATGAGGAATTAGATTGGGCACAACCGATTTATGGATCTGAAAATTATGGAAAAGCTGGCCATGTTGAAGCAATGCAAATGTATCAAGAAATGTTCGATGATATAAAATTTGCTGCTGATTATTGGTTACCAGGTGTAGATCCAGTAACTGGTTTAAATGATGGTAGTGTAAGAACATATGGTACTTGGACTGGTGTTCACACTGAATCTGGAAAAGAATTTGCCTTAAAATCTTATCATGCAATGGCATTTAAAGATGGGAAAATTGTAGGAGGGGGAGATTATTTTGATTTTGGTGGATTCATGGCTTCTTTTGAGTAAACTGAATTTAAAATTCAAGATTAAAAAGCGCCTTTTGGCGCTTTTTTTGTTATTATATATTAGTGGTTAATTTAATATTTATTTCTTTAGTTTCTAATATTTTAATGATCGGAATTTCCTTGATCACGCATTTTGTGACCTATCCGTCATTTATGTTTATTAAATCGGAAAATTTTTCTAAGTTTCATGATACATACTCAAAGATTATGCTATTTATTGCTGGACCAATTATGACTCTAGAGTTTTTCACTACCTTTTTTTCGGCCTTTTATATTACTAGCTCTTTAATTCTGATTTCATTTTTTTTAGTGATTCTAATTTGGATTCTCACTTTTTTTATAATTGTTCCAATTCACAAAAAAATTGCTTTAAAATATAATGATCAATTGAATAAAAAATTAATTAAATTTAACGGATACAGAACTCTTTTATGGATTTGTAAATTTGGTTTTATGATTTCTATTATTAATATTTAGATAGTATATCCCCGGAAATTTTTAAAAAGTATCCTTCAGATATTTTTGCTTGGTACTTTGCAGAATTATTTGACAGCTGAGCACTCAATAGATTTAATTGTGCTCTTCGAAATTCAATTGAACTTACTTGGCCAATTTTATATCTTTCTAAATTTCTATTGAAGTTATTTTTATTAGTTTCAACATTCTTTTTTTGAACCTCAATGATAAATAAATTATTCAAGTGTGTTTGATAGGAGTTTCTGAACTCTTTTGTCAAATTTAGTTCTATTTTTTTTTTGTTTAAAATTGCATTTTGTTGATTTACAGAAGCATTTTTATTTGCTATAATTTTTCTACCTCCTCTAAAAATATCCCACTTTATGCTAAAACTGCCTGTGAAACCATCGGAAATACTGCTATTGTAAAAAGCATAAGGATTATCATTTATACTTTTATTCCATCCATAAGAACCAGAAAGTCCCACAGTCGGTAAATATGAATATTTCGAAATCTTTTTTTCTAAATTTGATATTGATATATTCTTCTCTGAAATTAATAGGGAGGTATTATTATAAATGTCATTGGAAAAAATTTCACTTAATTCACCTTCAGTTAAAAAATTTATTTTGGTAACTATTTTAAAGTCACTTTCTAAATCAACATTCATAACTAGATTTAAATCTCTTTTGGCACTAAATAATGCTTTTGAACAATTTAGAAGGTTAATACTATCAGTATTAACATCAACTTCAGCATTAAGAACCTCTAAATTATTACTTTGACCATATTCAAATTCAAGTAATTTTCTTTGAAATCTTTTTTTTGAAATATCTAAAGTATTACTTAATATGTAAGATTCTTCTGTTAGCCTACTAACTTCAAAAAAAACAGTTAATAATTGTAATATTGTATTTTCAATTATTTCTTTTACCTCTAAACTTGATTTTAAATATAATTCCTTTGATTTTTTATAATTATATTTTCTTCCAGAGGCATCAATAATATTATATCCAATTGAAAAAATAGCTGAATTATTGTCAGTTTTTGTATCTGATAAAGCTCCTGAAATGCCATTTGGGCTTTCAATTTCGATACTTTGGATTGATGAATTTATTTCAGATCCTAATTGAATATTCGGCAAGTAATTATTATTTAAAATACTAGAATTATTTTGTGCAATCTTTTCAAAGTTTTCTGAGATTTTTATATCCAGATTATTTTCAAGTGTTTTTTTTATAGCCGACGAAATTGTTAAATTCTCTTGAGCAATTAAGTTCGATATTAATAAAATAATTAAACTAAAAATATTTATTATTTTCATTTTTCCATGCTTTTAAGTTCTACGATGGGCGCTTCAACATCTCTTTTTTTTGGCTTAACCCCATTTATTAACCAGTACAAATTTACTTTTAATGTGTTCGTAAATGAAATTAATATTGGAAGTAAAATAAGAGTTAAAAATGTTGCATAACCAATCCCATATGCTATCGATATAGCCATTGGTTTTAGAAGCTGAGCCTGAAAACTTTTTTCTAAGATTATTGGGGCAAGTCCAGCAATAGTTGTTATAGAAGTTAGAAAGATTGCTCTAAATCTTTCTTTTCCTGCATTATATAGAGAATCATCAAAGCTCATTCCTTGTTTAAGGTTAGAATTGAATTTTGATATTAAAACTAAACCATCATTTACAAGAATTCCTATAAGAGCAATTACTCCTAGAAGAGATATTACATTTATTGGAAAGCCGTGTAGTAGGTGTCCCCAGGCTACGGTTGTTAGGCTAAAAGGGATTAACAATAATAATAAGAATGGTTGGGTATATGTTCTAAACACAAAGCCTATAGTGCAAAAGATTAAAAATAATGCTAACGGAAATACAATTTTTGAAGACTCGATTGTTTTATTTGCTTCTCGATATTGACCTTCAAATGAGATCTTAATTGAAGGGTATTTTACTTTGATCGAAGGAATAATATTTTTTTGAACATTAAATACAATGTCTGATGCACTTTCACTGGGATCTAGTAGATTTGCATTTACTTGTATTTCTCTGCTGCCGTCTAAATGGTTAATTGAAACTTCCCCTCTCTCAATTTTATAACTAGCAATTTCACTCAAAGGAACTCTTGAGCCAGCAGGAGTTAATATTCTCATTTCCTCTAGTTTTTTTAATAATGATCTTGTGGTTCTATCATATCTAACCCAAACTTTTATTTCATCTTCCCCTCTCTGAAATCTTTGAGCTTCTATTCCAAAAAATGCAGCTCGAACCTGTTTCATAACATATTGATAAGAAAGGCCAAGCATATATGAATTCTCATTTAATTTGATATCAATTTCTTTAATGCCTTCTGGGTCATTACTTGTAATATCAGTTAGCTTGGGGTTCAAACTTAATTTTTCCATTAGTTCAGTTTTTGCATTTTTAAGTTCTGTGATATTATCACTTAACAATGAAATAGCAACTGGGCTGCCTCCAAAATTAGCACCACCGTCAACTATAAATTTTTCTGAACCTATAATTTCTCCAGTTCTCTCTCTAATCATATTGGCTATTTCTGGAGCTCTTATATTCTGAGGTCTATTTTCACTGTCAAGAAGAAATATTTCAAGAGATGCAGTCGATGACCCACCAACGTCTCCGAAGCCCTTAACCATTGACATATTATCAGCTGAACTACCAATATTCTTTTGTATGTGTTTAATTAAATTTCTTTCATCATTTTTCATATATATTTCTTCAAATTCTTCACCAATATCTATTGCATGTTTTTCTATTTCACTTATTATCGAGTCTGTAATTTTCATATTTGTTCCCATAGGCATCTTTAAATCAACGGTAACTACATCGCTATCAATCATAGGAAAGAATGTAACCCCAATTATGCCACCAAAAACAGAACTAATAGTTAAGTAAAGAGCGGCAATAAATCCTGAAAAACTTAGAAATCTATTTTTGAGTGCAAATTTTAGAGTCGGGCTATAAATTTTATCTCTTAGCCATAACATTAACTGAAAGCCCTTTTTGTTTACTGACCTCATATATTTGAAAAACTTATCAGCTAAATTATTTTTTATTTTATTTTTTTTTCTGAGCGCTTTTGAATGGGCTAGATGAGAAGGTAATATTATTAAAGCCTCAACAAGAGAGACTATTAAAGTTAATATTACAATTAGAGCTACTTCGCCAAAAAAATTGCCAACATCTCCTGCCAATAGTAGTAATGTTGAGAAGGCAATCAATGTAGTAATTATTGCTGATACAATTGCAGGAAGTACCTCCATGGTTCCATCAACAGCTGCTTGATCAGGGGATTTTCCCTGTTCATAATGTCTGTAAATATTCTCCGCTATAACAATACCATCATCGACTAAAATTCCAATAACTACTATCATTCCAAAAAGTGACATTAAATTTATAGTTATTCCAAACTCTCCTGCAAAAATTAACATGCCAAGAAATGATATTGGTAATCCAAAGGCTACCCAAAATGCAAGTCTTATATTTAAAAAAAGTGATAAGAAAATAAGTACTAAAATAATACCTAGTCCACCGTTTTCTAAAAGAAGATTAGTTCTTTGTCTCAAGGCTATTGAGTAATCTTTAAGAGATGTCAATTTTAAATTAGAGTTAACATAATTAAATTCATCAATGTATTTATTTATTCTCTTGGCAGAATCCATCATGTCTTCATTATTTGTGCTTGTTACAGATAAAATTATAGCTGTATCATTATTAACTGATGATGATATCGGAGTTTCTGAAAATTGATCTTTAATTGTAGCAACGTCAGATAATCTTATTTTTTTGCCTTCAATTGATGATTTGATAATAATATTTTGAAGTTCGTTAGCGTAATAGCTCTTATTACTTGCTCTTATTAAAAATTCTTCATCATTTGTTTTAATATTACCTCCAGTTACGAGAATATTTGCGCTCGAAACTGCATTTAAAACTTCATCAAATGATAAGTCAAATTTGATTAAATCTTCTTCTGTAACAGAAATTTCAATTTCTTCATCTGGAAAACCTGAGACTGTTACCTGAGAAATACCGTCAATATTTCTTATATCTTTTTCAACATTTTTTGAAATATTTTTTAATGATTTTAAATCTGTATTATTTCCTGTCAAGGAAAAAATTATGGTTGGTTGCTGTTCTTCAATTTTGGTTATTACTATTGGTTCTAAGTTAACGGGAAATGATGAAACTTTATCAACCGCATTTTTTACCTCAAATAGAATAGCATCAAGCTCAAAATTTTCATCAGTTTCAATCAAAATTGAACCTGAGTTTTCTCTAGAAGTTGAGGTTACCCTTGTAATTCCAGCTATCCCTTTTAAATTTTCTTCTATTTTGTATATTACACCTTCTTCTACTTCTTGTGGAGAAGCTCCAGGAAAAGTTGCATTAATAGAAATAAATTTTGAGTCAATAAGTGGGAAAAAAGAAGACTTTAGCATAACCACTCCTGAAATACCAAAAACAAAAAAAAACAATACAAGAATATTAACTGCTTTTGGATATTTTACAAAATAGGTTATTATATTTCTCACCTGTCAGAAATTTTTATTTTCATCCCCTTATATATACCAGGAATATTGGAAGTAATAATATTTGTATTATCTTCTAACCCCGAAACAATAACAGAGTTTAAGTCATAATAAACTACTTCCACATTTCTTATTCCTACAGTATTGTCATTTTCTGCTACATAAACATATTTATCATTAATTAGGTTAGAGCGTGAAATTGAAAATCCTTTTCTTTTGATATTTAGTGGAATGATAGTTTTAATATACATACCATCTTTCAATCTATCATCACTGAATTCAATGTGTACCCCAACAGTCTGTGAGAGTTCATCAATATTTTTATTTACCCTTATTATTCTTCCAAAATATTTATTCTCATTTATCATAACAGAAATTTTTTCATTAATTAAAACAAAGTCAGCATATTTAGATGGAATATTCACAGATAACTCGAAATTTTTGTTGCTTATAAAAGTTCCCAATAACATTCCAGGGTTAACCATTGAACCCTCGCTAGTTTTTACATTAATCAGTGAGCCATTGAATGGAGCATAAATAACATACTTTTTAAGTCTTTGCTCAAGACTCTTTACCTTATAAAATAAAGACTGAATTCCTTTGCCAATTAAATAATATTTTTCTTTTTCTGATTTTGGTTTTGGCAAATCCTTTAGATAACTGTCTAAATCAAAACTTTTAAAATATAATTCCCATTGCATAAAGTTATTATTAAAGTCAACTTTAATATCAGGAAGAATCGAAGCTATTAAATTTTGTAGTTCACTTCGAGCTTGTTTTACATTCATATGATATTCGTCAGACTTAACAGAAATTATAATGTCATCTTTATGAAAACTATTTCCTTCTGAGAATATATTTTCACTGAAGTTAATTGTTCCCTGAACCTCTGCAAATAATTTTATTTTATTTTTAGAATTTAATCTCCCGTCAACAGTTAATTTTATTGGGTTAATTGAGTTCTCAACTTTAGATACTGAAACTAATTTGGCAGACTCACTAACTAAATTCTCGTCATTATTATTAAGATTTAAGATAAAACCAGAGACAATAAATGAAAGAAAAAGAATTAAAAAACCGCCAGCAATGGAAATCAAATATTTTTTCATGTAAATATTATTTGCAAATTTAATACCAAATAGACAGTATTTTTTCTTAATATTAATAATTATATGATTTTAAAAAATATTTAACATAATGACTTTTCAAAAAGAGATAATTTTAGGTCCATTTGTTAGAGGTTTTCACATTATAACAAATGAGATAATTAATGAACTTCCTGTTATGACCGGCGTTGCGAATGTTTTTATAAAACATACTTCTGCAAGTCTAACAATAAACGAAAATGCAGATCCTTCAGTAAGAGAAGATTTTGAAACACATTTCAATAAAATGATTCCAGATGATGCTAAATATTTTAAACATATATTTGAGGGGACTGACGATATGACTTCTCATATAAAAAGCAGCTTACTTGGCTCATCAATTTCTTTTCCCCTAAAAAATGGAATACCCCAATTTGGAGTTTGGCAAGGAATTTATTTGTGTGAGCATCGAAATTTAGCCTCAACTAGAAAACTAGTAATAACAATAACAGGAAATTAGGCTAAAACTAAAAAATATAATCTACTATTTTTTCAAGTTCTAATCCTCTGGATCCTTTGACGAAAAAATTTGCATTTGATATATTTTTAAATTCCTTTAACTTAATAAGTTCATTTAAATCAGAGCAGCTAGTAAATTTATTTGAGAATTTTGTTTTAGAAAAGATATCCCCTACAATAAATATTTTTTTTACATCAATATTATCGCAATAGTCAATTATTTCCTGATGAAATTTTATTTCATCTTTACCAAGTTCAAGCATATCACCAATTACAAAAACTTTTTTTTCAATATTTAATTTTTCAAAATTTTTAATAGATAAAAGCATACTTGAAGGATTTGCGTTGTATGCATCTAAAAAGATTTTATTTTTATCCTTGGAAATAATTTGTGATCTGTTATTTGATGAAATATAGCCTGCTATTCCTTTTTGAATTTTATTTATTTCAATATTGAAACACAATCCAATTGAAACTGCTGCTATAATATTTTCAACATTATAATTTCCATAAAGGGAACTTTTAATATGCTTTCCGTTAATATCAATAACTATTTCAGGGTTATCACTTTTTATACTATACTTGATATTGCCAAAAGTTTTTCCAAATCCGAATTTTTTTTCATAATCAAAAAGTAACTCTACTTGCTTTTTATCGTCTAAATTGTAAAAAATAAGTCCTTTATTTTTTTTTAAAAACTGGTACAACTCGCTTTTTCCTTTAACTACCCCTTTTTCAGATCCAAAACCCTCTAAATGTGCCTTTCCAAAATTTGTTATATATCCGAAGTCTGGTTCAGCAATTTTACATAAGAATTCTATTTCTTTAATATGACTAGCTCCCATTTCAATAATTGCAAATTGTGTATTATTCTTAATTTTTAAAATAGAAAGAGGGACACCAATGTGATTATTTAAATTACCTTCTGTGTGGGTTGTCAAGTATTTTGTTTTTAGAACACAATTAATTAATTCTTTGGTTGTTGTTTTACCATTGCTTCCAGTAAGACCAATTACCTTTGCATCAACTTTTTTTCGATGAAAATTTGCAAGTTTTTGTAAAGTCTCTAAAGAATCGCTAACGTAAATATAATCTTGTTCATTTAATGCGTATTTTTTTTCGTCAACAATAGCAATAAGGGCGCCCTTATTAATAGCAGATTTTGCAAATTTATTTCCATTAAAATTTTTACCTTTTAGCGATAAAAAAATACAATTCTTTTTTATTTTTCGGGAGTCTGTTACAATACCAGATGATTGAACAAATTTTTCATAGATATCCTTAATTGACATAAAGTAAGTGTATAAAAAAACCCAAAACTCATAAATTGGGCTCTTTTTTAAATTTTAAATAGTAAAAAATTAGTTTCTCGATTTTTTGTTGTCAGACGTTTTTGGACCTAATCTAGACATAGCACACCTAAATCCGATAAAATCAGTTGCCTGGTCTTGAGGATAAAATCTCCTTTGATGAGGCTCAAGCCAATATGCTCTATCTTTCCATGATCCACCCTTGTAAACTCTTACTTCATCACTTATTAAGGTGGTTGCATCATTTTCCATTTTTTTTGGGTCAGATTCATTCATGTCAGGAGATTTATACATCGTCTGAGTTTCTCCTTTTTCATCATCAGCTCTGTCATATCTTTTAAAATTTCTGGAAGATTCGTAGTCTCCGTCTCTGAAATTTACATTGTAACTTTTATCAAATTGAGTTCGTGCCCGTAAGTCACTTTCATCAAGATCTTTTGTTAAAAGTTCTCCTGGTTGAACAACTGCGACTCTTTGACCATTTGAAAGAGTATCAAAAACGGTCTCAGTAGCAACAATTGCCTTTCCATTACTGTCATACTGAAACTTTTGATAATTATTCCCTCTGAAATAGTTGAAATCGTTAAATTCATCATCAACAATTGGCCTGTAAACATCTGCTACCCATTCAGCAACATTTCCAGCCATGTCATACAACCCAAATTCATTAGGCTCATATGATCCAACTGCGTTAGTAATATCAGCACCATCATCAGACCATCCTGCAATCCCTCCATAATCTCCATCGCTATTTTTGAAATTGGCTAATTGATCACCAAGGTTTCTTCTTTTTCCGGTTCTGGTATATTTACCTTTCCATGGGTATTTTTTTCTAGCTGTATTTAGATTGAATTTTCTTGTTCCTTTTTCTGCAAGAGCAGCATATTCCCATTCAGATTCGGTTGGGAGTCTAAATTTAGGGGTAATAAAACCAGTCTCTCTACCTGCAGTAGTTGGATCTAATGAATCAGGTGTTTTACTTCTTTTTCCCCTTAGAATTTCTTGATTTCCACCATATGTTTCCTTAGGATTAACTACATATGTATCCAAATTGAATGTACTATTATTATTAACGCTATCAAGCTTGGCGCCTCTAGTAATAAAACCCTCTTTTTCAAGAATCAATTCTTGATATCTATCAGATCTCCATTCTGCATATTCAGTAGCCTGAATCCATTTTACTCCAACAACAGGATAATTAGCATAAGCAGGGTGTCTGAGATAATTATTAACCATATCTTCAGAATATCCAAGTTTATTCCTCCAAACTAGTGTATCAGGAAGAGCGCCTAAATATGTGTCATAATCACGATTTCTTTTTAACCAGTCAAGATATTCAAGATACATCATGTTGGTCACCTCAGTAACATCCATGTAAAAAGATTGAACATGCTGCTGATTTGGGATATTATTCCAATCTTTCATAGGATCATCTCCTACCTTACCTTTTGTGTAAGTACCACCCTCTATTAGAACCATATTGGGGGGTTCATCTTGCCCCTTAAAATTTGTATTATATTGAAATCCACCTTTTTTTGAATTAATTTCCCAACCAGTTGCTGAGGAAACATTTCTGTTATTCGAAAATTGGGATTTATTACAACTTTCAAAAGAAAAAAGAATTAAAACAATTAATAAAAACGAGTTAACAAATTTAAATTTACTTTTCATAGTGGATTAAAATTAAACCAACAATAGCTTCCAAATATAATAATTAATACTCATATAACAATTTTTTTATTTCATATGATTTATATTATAAAACGGAACCTTAGATTTAATATTATATTAAATTTGACTTTTAATTAATTTAGATAATATTAGTTTGCTTAACACGTTTTTAAAATATGAAATTTTTAATTAAATATTTTTTAATCTTTTTTTCTCTAAACATATTTGGTCAGTCAATAAATTTTGAAATTGATTGGGATGGATCTAAAGAATATTTTATTGACAAAAAGGTATTTGTAATACCAAATACTAATAATTTTGAAAATAATTACAGCTATACAGATTATTATCGAATTGTCAAGCAATGGGATGATGACAAAATAATAAATGAAAATTCTATTGTAATTTATGATGTTCAATATTCGAACTTTAATATTGAATTATTTCCTGGATTAAAAAATATAAGCTTTAGCGATGAACTTCAAATAAATTTCAAATCATCAGTTTCTAAAAATAAAATTTTTTCATTTTTAGAGATATCTCCAATTGTTTTACAAGACGGTGTATACAAGAAAGTTGAAAGCTTTAATATTAGTTACAGGTATTTAAATAATTCAAAGAATAAAAAAAATTTAATTGAACCATCTCAAATGAGAAATGGGGATTGGTATCAGTTTTTTATAGATCAATCAGGAATACATAAAATTGATAAAAACTTTTTAGAAAATTTGGGTATAAACACTCAATCAATTGATCCCAGAAAGATCAAAATATATGGACATGGTGGTCAAATGTTAACTATGCTTAACAATGAAAATTATTTAATTGACCCTCCAGAAAATTCAATCAAAATTGTTGGTGAAGATGACGGTAGTTTTGACTCTGATGATTATATTCTTTTTTACGCATTAGGACCATACGGGTATAATTCTGAAAGCAACACAAACTTAAATCTTTATGAGGAAAAAATATCATACTTTTTGTCTATTGGCTCTGAAAATGGTCTCAGGATTAGCGATCTAGATGAGCCAGAAGTCGAATCGTCTAATTTGATTGACTATTACACAAATTATCAATTTTATGAGAATGATGATTATAATCTTGCCAAAATTGGAAGAAGGTGGTTTGGAGACAAATTTGATTTTGAAAATGTCAAAACATTCTCTTTTAATATAGATAATTTAATTGTTGAACAACCCGTAGATCTCAAAATTATCGCTGCTGCTACATCTGAGATTGTAACTTCTATGTCAATTGATTTAAATGGAACTCAGTTGTCGACAATGACTTTTGGGTCTATCAATGATCCAATATTAGCAACTGGAGATAGTTATTCATCTCAGGTCTTCTTAAACTCCCCTCAGGCAAGTTTAAGCTTAACATACAATAATAATGGTAATCCTATTTCTTCGGCATATTTAGATTATATTTCAATTAAAGCCACTTCTGAATTAAATTATAATGGTGGGCAATTAACTTTTTATAATGATGATTTAGATTTTGATAATGAAGTCGTAAAATATCAAATTTCAAATAGTAATAATATCTTTAGCATTTGGGATATATCAGATATGTCACAAATTTCCGAAATATCTCCTAACCAATTAAACGACTTTACATTTAAATCATATTATTCCCCGTCAAACAAGTTTATTGCATTTAATGAATTAGATTTTTATGTCCCAATTATTGAAAGTAGCCCTCAGATTTCTAATCAAAATATTAAGGAAGATATTTTTCTCAATTCTTTAAATCAAATTGAACCGGTAGAATATTTAATTATTGTAAAATCTGAAATGTTATCTCAGGCAGAAAGATTAGCTGAAATAAATAGAGATGTTAATGGATTAAATGTTAAGGTAGTTGAATTACAAAAAATTTATAATGAGTTTAGTTCAGGAAATCAAGATATTTCCGCCATAAGAAATTTTGTTAAATATGTTTACCATAATCTAAACAATAATAATTCCTTAAAATACCTATGTCTTTTTGGCGATGCATCTTATGATTACAAAAACAGAATTGCTAATAATACCAACATAATACCTTCTTGGAATTCTTTAAATAGTTTCAGCTTGTCTAGTTCATATGTTTCTGATGATTTTTTTGGAATTATGGACCAGGGAGAAGGAATGATGACTAACTCAGACAAACTTGATATAGCTGTTGGTAGAATTTTAGCTGATTCTGAAAGTAGGGCTGAGGATTTAGTAGATAAAATTGAAATCTATTACAGCCAAAACTCGTTTAGCGATTGGAGAAATAAAATTATCGTATTATCTGATGATGTGGATGAATCATGGGAAAACATTATACAATCAACCTCAAATGAAATTGCAGATATAATAACTGAAAATAAGCCTTTTTTTAATGCAAAAAAAATATTAGCTGATGCATTTAATCAAGAAACTTCATCTGGTGGAGAAAGATACCCAGAAGTTAAAAGTCAGTTAATAAATGGGATTAAGCAAGGTGCTTTAGTTGTAAATTATTTTGGACATGGAGGTGAAGATGGCTTGGCTAGGGAAAGAATATTTGACAAAATTGATGCAGCTGACATTAATAACGATAAATATAATTGTTTTGTTTCAGTTACTTGTGAATTTACAAAGTTTGATAATCCAAATCGAGAAACCGCTGGAGAGTATTTATATTGGAACAAAAATGGTGGATCAATTGCTCTGATTACAACTACTCGTCAAATTTTTGTCTCGGTTGGTGTAAATTTTAATTTAACTCTGGAAAATTACTTATTTTCATTAAACTCAGATTCTTATACAACAATGGCAGAGGCTCTAAGAATGACCAAAATTGATCCAACAATTTCAAATTCAGATCAAAGAAGATTAGTTTTTTTTATTGGGGATCCTGCAATGAAGCTTACCATCCCAGAGCCTGATATTAAAATAACCCATATTAACGATATTCCAATTAATGATTTTGAAAGTAATATTAAAGGTCTTGAGTTAGTGAATATTAAGGGTGAAATTTTAGATGAAAACGGCTCAATAATTGATGATTATCAAGGTGAGTTAACTGCAACAGTATATGACAAGGAAATACAAAGATCTACTCTAGGAAATGATGGAACAACAGATAATCAAGGAAATCCTATAATACTCGAATTTAAAACTTTAGGGGAAATTTTATTTAGAGGGAAGTCAAGTGTTAATAATGGTCAATTTCAGTTTAACTTTGTTGTTCCTAAGGACGTAGGTATGGATGTGGATTTTGGAAAATTTAGTTTTTATTCTACACAGTCGGGGAATCCAACGGATAAAAATGGTTATGATTTATCTATCTTAATAGGTGGAATAGACGAAAATGCACAAGATGACAATACTGGGCCTGAAATTGAATTATTTATGAATGATGAATCATTTATTAGCGGAGGTATCACAAACGAAAATCCAAATTTAATAGTAAAACTATTTGACGAAAATGGCATCAATACATCAAGTGGTGTAGGTCACGATATAGTCGCTACAATTGATTCTGATGATGCTAATTCATTTATTTTAAATGAATATTATGAGGCAAATATTGATGATTTTCAAAACGGAACAGTAAATTTTCCGCTTAATAATATAAGTCCTGGAGTTCATACACTTAGGTTAAAAGCATGGGATGTTTATAATAATTCATCAGTGTCTGAAATTGAATTCATTGTATTTGACGAGAATGAAGACTTGGTGATCGAAAATGTACTTAATTATCCAAACCCGTTTATTGATTACACCGAATTTTGGTTTAACCACAATAGTTCTACACCTTTAAACGTTACTATACAAGTATTTACTGTTTCTGGAAAACTTGTAAAAACTATTTTAGGAACAACAGAATCTTTTGGAAATAATAGCTTTTCAAGAGATTTTATCTGGGATGGCAGAGACGATTTTGGTGATAAAGTTGCTAAAGGTGTTTACATATATAAACTAAATGTTAGATCAGAATCGCTAAATAAAAGTGTTTCAAAAACCGAAAAACTAGTAATACTTTAAAGAATTATATTTGTTAATAATATGAAAATGAAAAAATATGTTTTATCTATTATTATAGCTTTATTTGCTATTAATACTTATTCCCAAACATCTACAGAAATCATTTCTAATCCAAATGATAGTAGGGTAATAACAACCGGTGTCCCATTTTTATTAATTGCATCCGATGCTAGAGCCGCAAGTATGGGAGACATGGGCGTTGCTACATCAGTTGATACTTACTCTCAATTTTGGAATCCATCAAAATATGTTTTTTCAGAGACTAAATCTGGATTTGGTTTAAGTTATACTCCTTACCTAAGCAAATTAGTTAATGATATTTCATTAGGAAACTTGACATATTTTAACAGAATTAACGAAAGAAGTGCATTTGCCATTAGTTTAAGATATTTTTCTCTAGGTGAAATTGAAATTATTCAAGATGAATTTTCTCAGTCATTAATCGAAAAACCTAATGAAATGACATTTGATGTTTCTTACTCATTGAGATTAGCTGATCAATTTTCTATGGCCGTAGCTCTAAGGTATTTAAGGTCAGATCTAAGAATACAAGCAGTCGATGAAACAGCAAAAGCTGCTAGTTCATATGCTGTTGATATTTCAGCCTACTATCAAGGAGAAGAGCAAGTATATGGAGATGTTGATGGGAGATGGAGAGCAGGACTTATTATTCAAAATCTAGGCCCAAAAATTAAGTATGATGAATCTGGTTCTGAAACATTTTTACCTACAAATTTGAGATTTGGTGGTGGATTTGATTTTATTATGGATCAATATAATACAGTTTCTGTAACCGCGGAATTTACCAAATTATTGGTTCCAACGCCTCCAATATATGGTACATTCATTAATTATAATGATAATAATCAAAACGGTATTTTTGACGAAGGAGATGAACAAGTTGGTGATTCATATTCTGGAATTGTTAGTGGACAGTCATCAGATGTAGATTTTCTCTCAGGGGTTTTTCAATCCTTTTCTGATGCACCTGGTGGATTTAGTGAAGAATTAAAAGAATTTACTTGGGCAATCGGCGCAGAGTATGAATATGACGATTCATTTGCTTTGAGAGCTGGCTACTTCAATGAAAGTGAAGATAAAGGTGCTAGAAAGTTTTTAGCTTTAGGTGCAGGTTTTAAATTTTCAGGAACCAGGGTTGATTTATCATATCTTTTTTCAGCCTCAAAAGTTCCAAGTCCACTTGAAAACACACTGAGATTCTCATTGACTTTTGATTTTGGTTCAAATTCTTATTTGGAGTACTAAAATTACTTTGATAAAATCTTTTATTAAGTCTTTCGCTTTAGAAATTCTATTGCTATTTTTGTATATTCAATACTCATTCCTATGAAAAAAGTCACTAAAGATGTTTACTTGTCTTGGTACAAAGACATGTTATTTTGGAGAAAGTTTGAGGACAAACTAGCTGCAGTATATATTCAGCAAAAAGTAAGAGGATTCTTACATCTTTATAACGGACAAGAAGCCGTTCTTGCTGGATCTCTTCATGCAATGGACCTTTCTAAGGATAAAATGATTACGGCATACAGAAATCATGTTCAACCAATCGGTATGGGTGTAGACCCAAAAAAAGTAATGGCAGAACTTTTCGGAAAAGCTACTGGAACATCTCAGGGATTAGGTGGCTCAATGCATATTTTTTCAAAAAAACACAGATTTTATGGTGGTCATGGAATTGTAGGAGGACAAATTCCCCTTGGCGCTGGTATTGCCTTTGGCGATAAATACCATGGTAGCGATGCTGTTACCCTTTGTTATTTTGGTGATGGTGCTGCCAGACAGGGATCGCTTCATGAAACATTTAATCTTGCTATGCTTTGGAAATTGCCTGTTGTATTTATTTGTGAGAATAATGGATATGCTATGGGAACATCTGTTGAAAGAACATCTACCACAACTGAGATTTGGAAACTTGGTTTGGGTTATGAAATGCCATGTGGACCTGTAGACGGTATGGATCCAGTTAAGGTTGCAAAAGCTGTAGATGAAGCTATTGTGAGAGCAAGAAATGGAGATGGTCCAACTTTTTTAGAAATGAAAACGTATAGGTATAGAGGTCACTCAATGAGTGATGCTCAACACTACAGAACTAAGGATGAAGTCGCTGAGTATAAAAAGATTGATCCAATCACAAAGGTTAAGGAGACTATTTTAAAAAAGAAATATGCATCTCAAAAACAACTTGATGAGATTGATTTATGGGTAAAAGATTTAGTTAAGGAATGTGAAAAATTCGCTGAAGAATCCGCTTATCCAGATACGAATCTCATGTATGATTCGGTTTATGAGCAAAAGGGTTATCCATTTTTAAAACATAAAATTTAGTTATGGCTGAGTTGATTAAAATGCCTCGTTTAAGTGACACTATGGAAGAAGGTACTGTTGCTGCTTGGTTCAAAAAGGTTGGTGACAAAGTTGAAGAAGGTGAGATCTTAGCTGAAATCGAAACCGACAAGGCAACTATGGAATTCGAGTCATTTTATGAGGGAACTCTTTTATATATTGGAATACAAGAAAATGAAACGGCAAAGGTTGATGTTCCTCTAGCAATTATTGGTAATCCTGGTGAGGACATAGATTCTATTTTAGGAAATCAAATAAATAAAACAAAAAAAACTAAAGAGGTTGAAGATTCTGAGCCCACAAAAAAACCATTAGTAGAATATGAAAATACAATCAAAAAACCCATGAGTGATAATGTTCACGTTATCTCAATGCCTCGTTTAAGTGATACCATGGAGGAGGGTACTGTCGCTGCTTGGTTCAAAAAGGTTGGTGACAAAGTTGAAGAAGGTGAGATTTTAGCTGAAATTGAAACTGATAAGGCTACCATGGAGTTTGAATCTTTTTATTCAGGTACTCTTCTTTACATAGGTTTGTCTGAAGGTGATTCTGCAAAAGTTGATTCTCTTCTAGCTATTGTAGGTCCTAATGGATCAGATATTTCACAATATTTAAATGGTTCTTCAAATCTTGAGTCAGAGCATAATCAAAAAGAAGATTTAAAAATAGAACAAAAAACTAAAATTAAAACTAGCGAGGAGAAAGATAAATCTATAAAAATCTTAGAGACTTTTAAATCAGAAAGAATTTTTATTTCACCTCTTGCCAAAAAATTAGCTCAAGATAAAAATATTGATATTTCAACTATTCATGGCTCTGGTGAAAATGGAAGAATTATAAAATCTGATATCGAAAACTATAAAGAACATGTGATACAATCAAATGCTCAACCCAAAATTTCCGCATCTGATAAGCAAGAATTTTCAGAAGTTAATCACTCTCAGATGAGAAAAGTGATTGCTAAAAGATTGTCGGAATCTAAATTTTCAGCACCACACTATTACTTAAATGTTGAGCTTGATATGTCGGAGACGATTGCATTTAGAAAACAATGTAATACAATTCCTGACACAAAAATTTCGTTTAACGATATAATTATCAAAGCCTGTGCTGAAGCTCTAAGAAATAATCCAAGTGTTAATTCTCAGTGGTTTGAAGACCGAATTAGATATAACAATTTTGTTAATATTGGAGTAGCTGTTGGTGTTGATGATGGTTT
>CESZ01007691.1_pt1 | contig 22359 bp, 22 predicted proteins | sample 531081 | NCBI WGS metagenome assembly CESZ01 (sample SAMEA2621260, study PRJEB7988) | marine metagenome | biome: marine biome (ENVO:00000447); feature: surface water layer (ENVO:00002042); material: "saline water (ENVO:00002010), including plankton (ENVO:xxxxxxxx)" | depth 5 m | reverse complement strand
GATAGTTTTGGAGAAATTCAAAAAGAGCTAGAATCCAAGAAAATTGAAATTATTTCATCTGGATTTGATAGAATTCCTAATAATCTAAAGGTGGTTAGCAATGAGGACAGAGATGAAAATGAAAAGTTATTAGAGAAGATTGAAAATGACGATGATGTTCAAAATGTATTCCATAATATGGGTTAATTATTTTTTATTTCTAAATATTTTTATTGCTTTATTTAGATCGTCATTGGTGTCGATTCCAACAAATAACTCATTAGACTTAATCATTTTTATGTCAATCTTGTTTTCAATTAGTCTTAATGCTTCAATTTTTTGTGATTTTTCTAAATTACCAACACTTAATTTTGAGAACATTAATAATGCTTTTTTTCTAAAAGCATAAATGCCTACATGTTTATGAGGGATTGAGGTATTAATGTTTTTTTTGTAAGGTATTGGATATCTAGAAAAATAAATGGCATTATTACTCATATCTGTAATAACTTTTACATTGTTTGGATTATTTAATTCTAAATCATTTAAAAAAGGTGTCATAACTGAAACTATGCCAATAGACTTATTAGGATCATTTTTAAAAGTATTTATAATTGATTGTATAGTTATTGGTTTTACAAATGGCTCATCACCCTGAACATTTATAATTATATCAGCATTTATATGTTCTGCTACCCCAGCAATCCTATCAGTTCCTGTTTCATATTCATTTTCATCAAATAAATAGCTAATTTCATATTTTTTTAATTCAGATAAAATTTTTTTACTATTAGTAACGACTAAAATATCATCAAATAAATTAGAATTTTTTGTCGCTTCATAAGTTCTTCGAATTAAAGTTTTCCCACATATATCCCTTAATAATTTATTTGGGAGCCTTGAAGAATTTAATCTAGCAGGGATAACAGCAATTATTTTCATATCAAAATTAAAGTTAAATCATTAATATTATTTATTAAAACCTATTAGATGTAATTTATTCTTAGCTCTTGTTATAGCAGTGTATAACCATCTAAAAAAATCTTCATTCATTCCATTTGGTAAGTATGGAAATTCAATAAATATTGATTCCCATTGTCCACCTTGTGACTTATGACATGTGAAAGAATAAGCAAATTTTACCTGAAGTGCATTAAAGTAACTGTTATTTTTTACACCTAAATGTCTTTTATATTTTGTTTTAACATTCATATAGTCATTTAATATTTCATTATATAATTTATTTATAGTATTGAAATCTAATGCAGGTCCATTAATATATATAGAATCTAAGATCAAGACAGTTTCAAATGGTTTTATTTTTGGATAATCAACCATTGATATTTTAACATTAGCAAACTTAAATCCATATATATTTTTAATATTAAAAATTTTCTCTATCCTAATAATATCTCCATTAGCAATAAAACTGATATCTTTTTTATTCTTTAGCCAGAAATAATTATTCTTAACTACCATTAAAAGGTCACCTGAATTAATCAAGTTTTCATTATTTAATATTTTGTCTCTAACAGCCTGGTTGTAGAGATTAGCCCTTTTATTAGATCTGACAATAATCGCCGTTTCATCCAATCCGTAATTTTCATAAGAATCCTGAATTAAATTCATCATATGCTCACCATCTTCGACTCTTATTATATCTTCAAATGAGTCAAAATTAAAACTGATATCATCAAAAAAACCTCTATCGATTTTATTTCTAATTAAAGTTGCAAAGTGGAGAATTCCTGATTCACTTTCTTGTCTAGCTACATCAACAAGCTCTATACAGTTAACTTTTTTTCCATACTCACTTTCTATAAAATCTGTATCCAAAGCATACGAAATAGTCGATTTAACTGGGGGTAATTGTGCTGTGTCTCCAATGATTAATAACTTACATTTAAATCCAGTATAAACATATTTTATTAAATTATCCAGCAAAGACTTAGAAAACAAACCTATTGCCTCATTCCTATCAGTACTTATCATTGAAGCTTCATCAATAATAAATAATGTATGTTTGTGTTTATTTATCTTGAGGGTGAATTCTAAATTTCCTGAAAAGTTGTTTTTGGTAAAAAAAATTTCTTTGTGAATTGTAAAAGCCTCTTTATTGCAATAAGATGATATAACTTTTGCTGATCTACCAGTTGGTCCTAACAGAATAGCACTTTTTTTAATTTTCCATAAATTTTTTGTGATCTGTGATATAATAAAAGTTTTTCCAGTACCAGCATATCCTTTTAAAATAAATAAATTATTGTCATTTTTATCATCAATAAAAGAAGATATTTTTTTTATTGCTAAATTCTGTTTTTCATTTAATGAAATATGGAGATTTTTTTTAATAATTTGATAGAGATTACCCTCCATTTTATGAGTTAAATAAGTAATCAAATATATAAAGGTTTTTTATTCTTATTGATTTTTACAAAAAAAAAAAAATTGTAGATTTGTTTTTAATAAATATTTTATAAATGGATTCTTTTTTAAATACCATAGATCGCTATTATATTGATTCTGCATTATTTTTAATTATATCAATTTTAATCTCCTATTATTTTATAAAAGCTTTTCCAAAATTAAATGATAAAAAATCAACTTATAACAGAAATAATATTATTGGAAGTTTACTAGTTATTGATTTAAATCTTATTTACTTACTTGCTTTTAAATCTAACTATCTCACCGATGGTTTTTCTCTTATTTTCGAAAACCCATTCCAAATTGTTGAAATACTTAAAATTTTGTGTGGTGTTGCTAATTTTATTGTATTAGTCTATTTTGTCGCAAAAGTTTTACCAAACCTGGATGAAAAAAAATCTAAATTAATTAGAAAAATTATCCTCGCTACTTCATGGTTTATTACTATTATGTTTGCATATTTACTTTCTTTTGAAAAAAATATTTTTACACAAAGTTCTTTTTTAGAGATTTCTAAATTTGATGATGTAAAAAATAAAAGATATCAACAAGTAATCAAAAACTTGGAAGACATTAGAAATACTCAGCTTGCACATAAAACAATTAAAGGTAATTTCCAAAACAATTGGGACAGCTTAATTAAATTCGTTGAGGTTGATTCTTTCACAATTACTCAAAGAAGGGACTCAAGTATTATTGACAAAGTATTGACAAAAAGGTATGGTGGGGTGAAAACATACAAGGATATTATTATTATTGACACCTTAGACGCTGTCTCTGTTAAAGATTCAATTTTTGGAAAAAAAGTTAACGGAAAAGTTGTTGTGGATAACAGATACTTGACAATGATGTATGTTTATTGGGATTCGAAAAGCAAGAATAAGGCCATTGCAGATAGTATAACATTTAATCTTAAAACCGGAATTTTACCTGAAGATAAAAATTCCAGTAAAGCTGACTTAGATATTCCTGTATTTGAAGTTAAAATAGAAAAAAATGTAATTTTATTTGATCAACCTGAAGATTTAGTTTTTGAAGAAAATAGAGTAAGATCTGTTGAAGCAGTAAATGGGAAATTTCTTAAGATTGGATCTATGAATGAGGTGAATACTAATGGTAATTGGCCAAAAAATTATTCAAAAAATAAATAATACAAATAACAATATTGTTAATAATTCAATTTCAATTCATATAAATGAATATTGGATAACATTCTGTCTATTTTCTGATACAAAACTTACGAATGTTAAAAAAATTGATTTTTTAAATAAAAAAAACCCATCATTTATTTTAAAAACAATAAAAAAATATTTTAAATCTTTTGATAAAGAAATAATTCCTGAAATAATAAGATTAATTTATTATGACAAAAACTGCACATTAATACCTTCAGTTTTATTTGACAAAAAAAATTCATTAAATTTTTTGAAATATAATACTAAAATTCAAATCAACGATTTTGCTGCTAGTGATCGCATTTTAGATGATGAAATAGTAAATGTATTTATTCCTTACATTAACATAAACAATTATATATTTGAAAAATTTAGAACTTTTAAATTTTTTCATTACTCTTCTCTATTAATAGAAAAATTACGATCTAAAATATCAGATAATATTTCTGCAAAAGTTTTTCTTAATATAAATGATAATTTTATAGATATTTTATATTTCAAGAATAAAAAAATTAATTTATACAATTCATTCGATTATTTTTCATCTGAAGATATTTTATACTATTTATTGTTTTGTCTGTCTGTTTTAAAACTTAATCCAGAAAATATAAATGTTGTTTGTACAGGAAAAATTGATATCAAATCTACAACTTACCTATTGCTTTATAAATATGTAAGAAATATTGAATTATTAAACTATAAAAAGATTTTAGGAATTAATGATAAGTTTAATAAATCTAATATCTTATTAAGATATTGTTAATGAGACTGATTAACGGAAAATTTGGCGGAAGAAAAATATTTGTACCAAATAATTTACCAATTAGACCAACTACAAGCTTAGCGAAAGAAGCTTTATTCAATATTATTTCAAATAAAAGAGATCTAAGAAATTTAAAAATTATTGATCTATTTTCTGGTTCAGGTCTAATTGGGTTAGAATTTATTTCAAGAGGATCTGATGTTATATTCGTTGAAAAAAATATTAAATGTATAAATCACATTTCAAAAACTCTCAAATCACTAAATCTTAATAATAATACCATAAGATCAGATGTATTCAAATATTTAAAAAATTCGAATAAAAAATTTGATTTTGTATTTGCAGATCCACCATACAAATTTACAAAGGATCAGTATCATCATCTAGTTGAATTAATTTCTAAAAACCACCTAGAAATTAATGGTACTTTTATATTAGAGCATCATAAAAAACAAAATTTTTCCAAAATTTTAGAATTTGAAGATTCACGTACTTATGGAGACTGTTCATTTTCTTTTTTTCAACAAAAAAGCGGGTAAAACCCGCTTTCCAGTGAATCTATAAGCCGAATTCTGTACTTTTAAAAAAGTTCCTGTCATTTATCTTGATACATAGTTACCTACATATTCTAGCTGCCTACCCTCCAGCATTGAGCGTACAACTCTTATAGAGCTGGTATACATGGCATTTCACCGCACAGAGTTTACATGATTTCACTACAGCATAACCTGTACATTCTTTCTGTTGCACTATTCCTAACTTTTCAGTTGATGGTTGTTAACCATTGTGCTGTACTTCGGTGTTCGGACTTTCCTCTATAAATAGCGACAGGACGATCCACTTTACAAAAATATAAAATGTTAATATATATTATGTAATTAAAGTATCATATTAATAAATTAATCTACCCATTTTCCTATATTTAACAATAAAATTTTTATAATTATTAAATTAATAAATGAGTAATTTTTTAGTTTCTGCAAGAAAATATAGACCAATGCACTTTGAAGATGTTGTAGGGCAAGAAATAATTACTAATAATTTAAAAAAGTCAATAGAAAATAACAAATTAGGGCAAGCTTTACTTTTTACTGGACCAAGAGGAGTAGGAAAAACTAGCTGTGCTAGAATTGTCGCAAGAGAGATAAATAATTTTGAAATTAATGATGAAAATTCTTATAATATTTTTGAATTAGACGCGGCGTCTAATAACGGAGTTGAGGGGATTAGAAATCTAATTGATCAAACAAGAATTCCTCCTCAAACTGGAATATATAAGGTTTACATAATTGATGAAGTACATATGCTTTCATCCAATGCATTTAATGCATTTTTAAAAACTTTAGAGGAACCACCACCACATTGTATATTTATTTTAGCCACAACAGAAAAGCATAAAATAATTCCTACAATAATGTCCAGATGCCAAATATATAATTTTAAAAGGATTTCTCTTGAGGACATAATTAAACATTTAAAAGAAATTTGTAAAATTGAAAATATTGAATATGAAGATGATGCTCTAATGGAAATTTCGATTAAATCAGATGGTGCAATGAGAGATGCTTTACAGTTGTTTGATAAAGTTGTTAGTTCTGGTGAAAAATTAAGTTATAAAATTGTAGCTGACAACCTTAATACAATTGATTTTGAGGCATATTTTAATCTTGTTGAACTTATCCAATCTAAAGAAATTCCAAAAATAATTGTGGGTCTTAATAAAATTCTTGATAAAGGTATTACTGGGGACTTATTATTATCTGGTTTGTCTTCTTTTTACAGAGATATTCTTATTTGTAAAAATAAATTATCACAACAATTACTTAAGTTAAACGAGACAAGAATTAAAATGTTAATTAGCTTAAGTGATAAAATTAGTTATGATATCTTGATTGAATACATTAATATACTAAATGAAGCAGAAATTAATTTTCAAAAAAGCATAAATCAAAGGCTATTGATAGAATTAACAGTATTAAAAATTACTTCACTGAAAATTGATGAATTAAAAAAAAAAAATTTGAACGCCAGCTAATTCCAATTTCAAATTTTAAAAATCAAGATTTTATAGTTCAGAATCAAGATTTTATCAAAAATCAACTAGTCAAACCAGTAGCTAATTTAAATATTTCTAAATTTCAAACATCAACACTATCACTAAAAAGCATTAAAAAAAATAAAGAAATTGATTCTTCAGATTTAAATCCAGTAATAAAATACAGCAATTATAAAAAATTAACCTCTGAAGATATAATCAAAACCTGGGATAAGTATGCAAATATGCAAGAAAAAAAGGGGAGATATAATATTGCTTCAATTTTAAGAATATCTAAAGCTAAATATGATAATAATTTGATTAAATATTATGTCCCAAATAATACTGCTGCTATAGAGTTGGAATCTGAAAAACAAGAATTAATTTTTTACCTAAGAAATAAGCTTGACTCAAAGGTTGAATTATTAGTTAAGATTGATAAAAAAATAGACAAAAAAATTACATATAGCAATAAAGACAAATATGAATTATTAAAAAAGAAAAATGAATTAATTGAAGAATTAAAGAAAACTTTTAATTTATCAATTTGATTTTATGGACTTAATCTATTTTTTTGCCAATACCTATTAATTTTTTTGTATCTGATTCTGTCGTGAATTCTATTTTTACCACCTTGCCAAAATTCATATTCTATTGGATTAATAATATACCCACCCCAATATGAAGGTCTCTCGATTTTCCTATTTAAATATTTATTCTTGAGATCATTAAATCTCTGAATTAAAAATTGTTTTGATTCAATAATGGAGCTTTGGTTTTCTGAAACTAATGCTCCAATCTTACTACCCAGGGGTCTTGAATCAAAATATTTTGTACTTAAATCATCAGATATCTTTCTAGCAGTTCCTTTAATCATTATTTGTCTTTCGGAGTTTTCCCAAAAAAAAGAAATAGAAACTTTATTAATTTTATCTATTGACATAGCTTTGTTACTATTATAATTTGTAAAAAATACAAATCCGTCAGATGAATAGTATTTTAATAAAACTATTCGACTATTGGGGAAACCCGATGAATCAATTGTAGAAAGAGTCATGGCGTTAATTTCAGAAAAGCTATTTTTTTTACTCTCAAACTTAAACCAATTGTCAAACAGAAAAAAAGGATCTTTTGGAAGATCTTTCTCATCTAAAGTATTTTTAGAATAGGATTTTCTAAGATTACTTATATCTCTTAACATTTTACAAATTTAAATAATTAATAATCTTTATTCTAAACTTCTATTTGTTTTCCTTCTTTCGAAATTAAAACATTTTTAAAAATTGGCTTTACTTCTTTAGCAAAATCACCAAAATCACTATATCTTGATGAAAAATGACCAATTAAAAGCCTTTTTACTTTTCCTTTTTTAGCAAGAATCGCTGCTTCTTCAGTTGTAGAATGCATTGTAATTTTTGCTTTATCTTTATCTTTTTTAAGAAAAGTTGTCTCGCAATATAAAAGATCTACACCTTTTATAATTTCAACTAATTTGTCAAAATAAACTGTATCACTACAATATGCAAAGGCTTTAGGTTTAGAAGCTTTTTCTGTAACATCTAAATAATTAATTTCAATCCCTTCATTATTTATAACATTCTCTCTTTTGGTAAGTTTATTAAAATATACCTTATCGATATTATTTTCTATTGCTTTTTGCAAAACAAGTTTTCTTTTTTTCTTTTTTTCTTTTATTAAAAATCCATTTGTATAAGTGGAGTGTTTTAAAGGAAAGGCCTCAATGATAAAATTATCGTTTTCAAATATAAAAACTTTAGTATCATTATTTAAAACTTTTATTTCAAGCTCATAACTCAAATTCATTTTTGAGAATTTTAGGTGAGCATGTATAATTTTAAAAACAGACAAAGGACAAAATATTGTAAGCTTTTTATGTCTTTTTAAAAGAGATAAAGTAGATATAAGACCAATAAGACCAAAGTAATGATCACCATGAGCGTGACTAATTAAAATTATTTCAATCTTATTAAGTTTTATTTTATTATTTCTTAATTGAAATTGGACTCCTTCACAACAATCAATAAGAATATTAATATTAAAAATATTAATATTCAATGAAGATGAAAACATGCCAACTTTAGGTATGGCACCTTGGGATCCCAATACTGTAATTTTCAACTGTATATATTTTTCTTTGCTAATAAGTAAATAACAGCCATTCTTATTGCCACACCATTTTCTACTTGATCTAGTATTATTGAACTATTTGAGTCTGCAACTTCTGAGGTTATTTCTACTCCTCTATTAATTGGCCCAGGGTGCATAATTATAATATCTCTATTTAATTTATTTAGCCTTTCTTTAGTTAATCCATAGTGTTTCTTATATTCCCTTACAGAAGGAAAATAACTTTCAGACATCCTTTCATTTTGTAATCTTAAAACATTTACAACATCACACCATTCGAGTGCCTTCTCGAAATCTGATTCAGCAACAACTCCAAAATCTTTCAAATATTTTGGAATCAGAGTATTTGGCCCACAAACTTTAATATTTGCCCCTTGCAATTGTAATGCAAAAATATTTGATAGCGCAACTCTACTATGAATAATATCCCCAAGAATTAAAATATTCTTATTTTTTAAATCACCTATTGCCTGACGCATTGAATATGAATCTAGAAGAGCTTGAGTTGGATGTTCATGCGCTCCATCACCTGCATTAATTATTGTAGCATTAACTTTATTAGACAACAAATGAGGGGCACCTGGATTTGGATGTCTTATTACAACCATATCAACTTTCATTGACAAGATGTTGTTTACAGTATCAATTAAAGATTCACCTTTCTTCAATGACGATTGTGATGATGAAAAATTTAAAACATCTGCAGATAATCTCTTTTGAGCTAATTCAAAAGAAAGTTTTGTTCTGGTTGAGTTTTCAAAAAATAAGTTTGCTATAGTTATATCACGTAGAGATGGTACTTTTTTTATCGGACGATTTATCACCTCTTTAAAATTATCAGCAGTTTTAAAAATTAAATCTAAATCATTTCGATTAAGATATTTTATTCCAAGCAAATGATTAACACTAAGACTTTCCATTAACTAAATTTTCAATATAGATATAGTTTCCAAATTTTTTATTATTCCACTCTACATTAACCTTTTGATCATCATAAACATCAACTTGGATTCCCTTATAATCAGGTTGAATTGGAAGTTCTCTGCTAAATCTTCGATCAACCAAAATTAATAATTCAATTGAAGTTGGTCTTCCAAAGCTTTCTATTGCAGTCAAAGCAGCTCTAATTGTTCTACCTGTGTATAATACATCATCAATAAATACTACTCTTTTATTCTCTACAAGGAGTTTAAATTCTGTTTTATTTGGCACCAAAATATCTTTATTTCTTCTAAAATCATCCCTAAAAAAAGTTATATCCAGGAAACCGAATTGAACATTAGGAATTTTATATTTTGAGGATAAAATATCAACAATTTTATTACAAAGTGACTTTCCTCTAGGCTGTAATCCAACCAGCACACTATTACTAAAATCATGATGATTTTCGGAAAGTTGACAAGCTAATCTGTTGAGAGAGACCTCTAATTCGTCATTATTTAATATAATTTTTTTTATCATCAGAATTCAATAACCCATATAAATTAAAAAAAAAGCCTTTCAATTGAAAGGCTTTTTTAATTATTTTCCGTCCATTTTATCTTTGAGTTCTTGTAATTGATCATTAACATCACCAATTGTGTTTTTTGATGATTCTTTATCCTGTTTCATTTTCTTTGACATTATCTTCTTATTAATTTCTTCAATATCCCTAAAGGTTTGCGTATGTGACAAAACAACCCTTTTATTTTCCTTATTAAACTCAATTACTTTCAAATCAATAAATTCACCTTTCTGAAGCTTACTGCCATCCTCTTTTAACATATGTCTTGATGGAATAAATGCAATAACATCATCATTAAATTTTACTGTTGCTCCTTTAGCAACAATCTCATGTAATTCAGATTTGTGAACAGAATCAACTGCAAATTCATTTTCATATTTATCCCATGGATTTTCATTTAATTGTTTATGGCCTAAACTTAATTTCCTGTTATCAACATCTAATTCTAAGACTAAAACATTAATTTGCTCACCAGTTTTACAAAATTCACGCGGATGTTTGATCTTTTTCGTCCAAGAAAGATCAGAAATATATATCAATCCATCTACTCCTTCTTCAAGCTCAACAAATACTCCAAAATTTGTAAAATTTCTTACTATTCCTACATGCTTGGACTGAATTGGGTATTTACTTGTAATATCTGTCCATGGATCAGGACTCAACTGTTTAACACCCAAAGACATTTTTCTTTCTTCTCTATCAAAAGTTAGTATTTTAGCCTCAACCTGATCTCCTACTTTAAAGAAATCTTGTGCTGACCTTAAATGTGTCGACCAGGACATTTCAGAAACATGAATTAATCCTTCAACTCCTTCAGAAATTTCAACAAAAGCACCATAATCTGCAATCACAACAACTTTACCATTAACTTTATCACCAACTTTAACGTCCTCAGCTAATGCTTCCCATGGATGTTTACTTAATTGTTTTAACCCAAGTTGAATCCTTGACTTATCTTCGTCAAAGTCTAAAATGACAACTTTTAATTGTTGATCAAGTTCAACAATTTCATTTGGGTGATTAATCCTTGACCAGGATAAATCAGTAATATGAACTAAACCATCGACTCCACCTAAATCCATAAAAACCCCATATGAGGTGATATTTTTTACAACTCCTTCAAGAATCTGACCCTTTTCAAGTTGTTTAATAATCTCTTTTTTCTGCAGCTCAATATCAGCTTCAATGAGCGCTTTGTGAGAGACTACGACATTTTTAAATTCATGATTAATTTTAACAACCTTAAACTCCATTGTTTTATTAACATACTGATCATAATCTCTTATGGGCTTTACGTCAATTTGAGAACCTGGCAAGAATGCTTCGATTCCAAAGACATCAACAATCATACCTCCTTTTGTTCTACATTTTACAAAACCATTAACAATTTCTCCGGTTTCATGGGCTTTATTGACCCTTTCCCATGCCTTAATAACTCTAGCTTTTCTGTGAGATAAAATTAATTGCCCAGTTGCATCTTCTCTAATATCAATTAAAACTTCAACCTTATCACCTACTTTTAAATTTGGGTTATATCTAAATTCATTTAGTGAAATAACACCCTCAGATTTTGCATTAATGTCAATTATAGCTTCTCTTGATGTCATATGAATAACGGTTCCTTCAACGACATTATTAGTTAAAGTTTCAACAAAATTTTCATCTATTAACTTTTCAAATTCGATTATTTTATTTTCATCAACTTGATCAATTCCTTCTTCGTAATTATGCCAATCAAAACTCGATAAAATATCATCAACTGATACTTTTTCACTTCCTTTATTAACAGTTTTACTAGTCTTTTTTGAAGTATCGTTTTCAGCAATATTATCATCAACTAATTCATTAGATATTTTTTCAATAGGGTCTTTTATTTCTTCTTTTTTGGATATTTTATCAGATATTTTTAATGAATCTTTTGAAGATGATTTTTTTTCTGATACCTTTTTAGAAACCTTTTTAGTAGATTTTTTTTCTGATGTCTTTTTAGAAACCTTTTTAGTAGATTTTTTTTCTGATGCCTTTTTTGAAACTTTTTTAGTAGATTTTTTTGAGTCTTTAATATTTTGTATATCAGAAATTTTTTTAGAGGAATCTTTTATTTCTGCTTTCTTAGCCATGATAAGGGATTTGTATTCTAAAATTCTGACTGATCAAACACATGAACTCTAGAAGAATTAAATAATTTTTAAACCATTTTTTTCAGTCTAATTGCGATAAATGGCATGCGAAAATATAAAATATTATTAATATTTTATCATATATACTTAATTAATTCCTAATTTTTGACTAATAATTTTTGAAATATAATCTAACTGTTCGTTAATTGTCATATTACTATTATCAATAACAAATGCTTCATCTTCTATTTTTAAAGGAGAATTAGATCTAGAGGAATCTAAATCATCCCTATTTTTGATATTTTTCAAAACAGATTTGAATTGAACACATTCACCATTTAAGGTCATTTGTTTAAATCTTCTATTTGCTCTTACTAAATCAGATGCAGTTAGAAATAGCTTAATATCGGCATCTGGAAAAACAACAGAACCAATATCCCTACCATCCATAACTACTCCCAAATTTCTATCAATATTTCTTTGAAGCTTAACCATTTCAGTTCTAATTTGAGGAATTGCTGCAATTTCACTAACTAATTCTGAAACATGAAGTGAATATATTTCTTTCTCAATATTAGTACCATTCATGAATATTTTTGGGATTAAATTATTTTGATCAAAATTAAAACTTATTGAAACGGAACTCAGCTTTTTAATAAGCAAGTCAATATCTGATTTGACCAGTGATAGTAAATTATTTTGAATAACATACAGCGTAACTGCTCTGTACATAGATCCTGAATTAATATATATATAACTATACTTAGCAGCTAGCTTTCTTGCAATTGAACTTTTGCCAGTTGAAGCATATCCATCTATTGCGATTGTAAGTTTTCTCATTAATCTAGATATAATTGGATGCCAAAATAGTTTACATTTACTGCGCTTGATAATCTTGCATGGCAGTAATTAAAACGAAGTTTGTTAAATTTCATACCAAATCCAAAAGATACACCAGAAAAGTTTCTTTGATCTAAAATTCTAAGTTCCTCTGAACGTCTAAAACTATACCCAAGCTGGATAGTAAAAATAGATTTTGGAAATAATTCAAGACCTATAATTACATGTCTTAAAACTTCATTGAAAAAAGAAATTTTCTCCTCTGATATATTCCCATCAAGATCCGTAATAATTCTAGATGGGTTTGAAATACCTATTGGCCATTTTTGTAAATTTTCTAATGTCAAGTGCCAGCTTATTGGAGCATTTTGAAGTTTTTGTGATATTCCAAAATCTATTTCAAAAGGTAGAGATTCGTTTAACTCGTTATAAGGTTTTAACTGAAAACCAATATTTCTGAAAACAACTGAAGCTTTAAGGCTATTTAATTTATTTTCATAAAAAAACCCTAAATCAAAAGCGATACCATAAGAATTATATTGCTCCAAAGTTGATGTGATTAATTTTGAATTTATTCCATACTTGATTGGTAAATTTTTAAATTTATTTGCATATCCAATTGAAAGAACTGATTCATTACCGGTAAAATCAGATGTACTATTTCCATTTTCATCATAACCAATAAAGTCACCATAATTGATATATGAAAATCCAAAATGAATAGTATTGCCCCTGTTATCAAGTCTATATGCATAAGATAATGATCCGTAAGAAATATCTGAAAAATAACTGTAATAATTAACTCCAAGCATATTATCCATATCTTGATTTATCGAAGATGGATTATATGATCCAAAAGTGACATCATCATTAATTGTGATAACTTTACCACCTAAAGCTAATTGCCTTGGAGAATTTGAAATATTTAAAAACTGATAAACTGACTCCCCAGAAACTTGAGCATATAAAGAATCTTTTAAAAATGCAAAAACAAAAAATAGTAAAAAACTTGCTCTATTTAGTCTCATGCATTATAAACTATAATTAAATAATTTTATTATAATTTTTTAGGATTCTTTACTTTTTTATTGGTTAATGCTAACTTAATAACCTCACTCATTTCAGAAACATAATGAAACTTTAATCCCTTAATGTATTTATTATCAATTTCATTGATATCAGCCTTGTTTTGATCACAAAGAATTACTTCTTTTATATTAGCTCTTTTAGCCGCCAAAATTTTCTCTTTTATACCTCCGACAGGCAATACTTTTCCTCTTAGTGTTATTTCACCAGTCATTGCAATTCTTGATTTAACTCTTTTCTGAGTAAATAAAGAAAATAATGATGTTAACATTGCAATACCTGCACTTGGTCCATCTTTTGGAGTTGCACCTTCTGGAACATGAATATGAATGTTGTACTTTTCAAATATATTAGTATTCAAACTAAATTGATTACAATTTGATTTTATATATTCGAGAGCAATTGTAGCAGATTCTGACATAACTTTGCCTAGATTTCCTGTTATTGACATTTTCCCTTTTCCTTTGGATAAGGTTGATTCAATAAATAATATATCTCCACCGACTCTTGTCCAAGCTAATCCAGTTACGACTCCGGCAATACTATTATTTTCATACTTATGTCTTAGAAGTTTTGGGGGACCAAGGATTTCTAATAGGTCATCAGAAGAAATATTAGAATTATAATTTGTTTCTGTGGCAATATTCTTTGCACAGTATCTAACTATTTTTGCTATATTTTTTTCTAAACCTCTAACGCCTGATTCTCTGGTATAACCTTCGATAATATTTTGCATGATTCTAACATTTATTTTAAGGTTTTTATATGTTAAACCATGTTCTTTTATTTGCTTTGGTAATAAAAATCTTTTACCGATTTGAATTTTATCTTCAGTCGTATAGCCACTTACATTTATAATCTCCATCCTATCAAGTAAAGGGGGTTGAATATCAGCAAGGCTGTTAGAAGTTGCAATAAACATAACTTTAGAAAGGTCAAAACCTTTTTCTAAATAATTGTCATAAAATTCATTATTCTGTTCTGGATCTAGCACCTCTAACATAGCTGATGATGGGTCGCCAATATTATTTGATGTTAATTTGTCAATTTCATCTAAAACAAACACAGGGTTTGCAGTATTTGCCTTTTTTATATTTTGAATAATTCTCCCAGGCATTGCACCTATGTAGGTCTTTCTGTGACCTCTTATTTCAGCTTCATCTCTTAAGCCACCAAGAGATATTCTTACATATTTTCGACCAACAGCCTCAGCAATTGATTTACCCAAAGATGTTTTACCTACACCAGGCGGACCATGTAAGCAAAGGATTGGAGATTTCATATCATTTCTAAGTTTTAAAACTGCTAAATACTCAATTATTCTTTTTTTAACATCTTTTAATCCAAAATGATCTCTATCCAATATTTTTTTTGCTTTAGCTAAATCAAATTTGTCTCTAGAATACTCATTCCAAGGAAGTTCTAAAATTAAATCTAAATAATTTCTTTGAACTGAGTATTCGGAAACTTGAGGATTCATTCTTTGTAATTTGTTTAATTCCTTCTTGAAATGATCATTTATCTCATTACTCCATTTCTTTTTTTCACCACGTTTTCTCATTTCTTCAATCTCAGAGTCATGACTTACACCACCTAATTCTTCCTGAATTGTTTTCATCTGTTGGTGTAAAAAGAACTCTCTTTGTTGTTGACTTAGATCACTTTGTACTTTCGATTGAATATCATTTTTAATTTCTAGTTGTTTGAATTCAACATTCATTTGCTTTAGGGTCTCTAAGGCTCTTTGTTGCAAATTATTTATTTCTAATAACTTTTGTTTATTCTTAACTGGAAGATTGAGGTTAGAGGATACAAAGTTTATAAGAAAAGAATTACTTTCAATATTCTTGATTGCGAAAGATGCCTCTGAAGGAATATTTGGATTCCTTTTTATTATTTGTAATGATAAATCTTTTATTGAATCAATGATTGCCGTAAATTCAGAATCATTTTTTGACGGAGTAACTTCAGGAAAATCTTTGATATTTGAAGTAATGTAAGGTTTTTCTGAAATAACTCTTTCTATTTCAAATCTCTTTTTACCTTGGATAATAACAGTAGTATTACCGTCAGGCATTTTTAATACTTTTAAAATTTTTGCAACAGTACCAATTTTAAAAATATCTTTAACTTTTGGATCTTCAATATTTTCGTCTTTTTGAGAAACAACTCCGATTAATTTATTGTAATTATTAGCATCCTTAATAAGTTGTATTGATTTATCTCTTGATGCTGTAATTGGAATTACTACACCAGGAAATAATACAGTATTTCTGAGAGGTAAAATAGGTAAAGTTAGAGGTAATTCTTCTTTACTTATTTCTAATTCATCTTCAGGTGTCATTAGAGGAATCAACTCAGCATTTTCGTCAAGATCCTTTGCTGACAAATTGTCAATATTAAACAGGTTATTTTTAGACATTGTAAATAAAAATTATAATATAAATCGAAATATAATCAGAAAATAGACTTAAATATCAATTAATATATTATAATTAATTCAACTTCTATGCCATTCAAAAATCAAGCTTTAGAAACTCTTGTTAAAAAATAAATTGATGGTATAAATAATAATGCAAATCCTAAAATTGCCAATCTAATATCTCCTATTAAACCGCTAGTTCCGTAAAGAGCTGTACCAATGACAATGCTAAGCTTTTGTGAAACATCATAGAAGCTGAAATAGGATGTTGAAAGATTCTCTTCATCATCAATTAATTTAGAATATGTAGATCTGGAAAGTGATTGAATCGCGCCCATAGCTAATCCTATTAATAAAGAACCAACATAAAAATGGATTGGAGTTCTCATGAAATATCCTAAGATACAAATCATAGCCCATAGAAAATTAATAGCTATGAGGGTTTTAATATTGCCAAAATATCTAGAAAACTTTGCACTTAAATAAGCTCCTGCAGCAGCTAAGACCTGTATGATTATTATTGCAATCATCAAACCTGTATCTCTAGCATTTTCATTAACCCAACTAATTTCATTTAAATCTCCAGCAAAAAAAGTTGCTAATATAATTATAGTTTGTGTAGGAATAGTGAATATAAAAAATGACAGCAGATAAATCTTGAGCTTATTGTTTTCTTTTAACTTTTTGAAAACATTAATTAATTGATTAAATCCACTAAAAAAAGTTTTAGATGAATATAAATTACTCTTCTTAACATTATAATAATTCCTTCCAGGCAAATAATAAAATGTATATTGACTGAAAATAAACCACCAAACCCCAACTAAAACAAATGAAATTTTAACAGCATGTGTATTATCAGAAATATTAAAAAGATCAGGATTTTTAATCATGATTAAGCATAATATAAGAAGTATGATACTTCCAAAATAGCCCATGGAATAACCTTTGGCGCTAATAGCATCTTGATCTTCTTTAAAAGCAATATCAGGAAGATATGAGTTATAAAAAACAAGACTACCCCAAAAACCAACAACTGCTAAAAAATAATATAAAATTCCAAGATCAAAGTTATCCATTTCGAAAGTGTATAACAAAGCACATGATATTGATCCTAAATAACAAAAGAACTTCATAAACAATTTTTTGTAACCTGTGTGATCTGCAATACCTGAAAGTAATGGAGATATAATAGCTAATATTAAAAAAGTAATTGAAACAATGTAACCAATGAAGGCATCATTTTCAATAGATTTAAAAAATAAAAAATCAATTGGCTCACCTTTGGTTATAGTTTTAAAATAAATAGGAAAAATTGCGGTTGAAATTACTAGAGGATATACTGAATTTGCCCAATCATAAAAAACCCAAGCGTTAATTAATTTTTTATCCCCTTTTTTATAAAATATCATTTAATTAAAATAAATTTGTAATTCAAAGTAAAACGAGTATAATATATTAATATTTTATCCAATAATTTAAGTATTTAAACATGAAAAAATTTATAATCTTTATTCTTTTGCTTTTTTCATGGTCAAATTTAGCTGTTTCACAAAATAAAAATGTTAAAAAGGAAAATAAAATAATTATGAAGAAAATTGAAAAATCTGATGAAGAATGGAGAAAAATTCTAAACGAAGAAGAGTTTAGGGTGTTGAGACAAAAAGGAACCGAGTACCCACACTCAGGTAAATACAATTTACATTTTGATAATGGCGTTTATAATTGTAATGGTTGTAATACTCCACTTTTTAAAAGTAACCAAAAATTTGAAAGTAATTGTGGTTGGCCAAGTTTTGATGATGCAATTGATGGTTCGATTAAATATGTTGATGACTATTCGCACAATATGAAAAGAACCGAAATACTTTGTGTAAATTGTGGAGGTCATTTAGGTCATGTATTCAATGACGGTCCGACTGAAACCGGATTGAGATATTGTGTAAATTCTGTAAGTATAGATTTTAAAAAAAATTAAATATGAATAATTATGATATAATTGTAGTCGGAAGTGGACCAGGTGGCTACGTGACAGCCATTAGGGCATCTCAATTAGGTTTTAAAACTGCAGTGGTAGAGAAGGAAAGTTTAGGTGGAATTTGTTTGAATTGGGGTTGTATACCAACAAAAGCTCTTCTTAAATCAGCACAAGTATTTGACTATTTGAATCACGCTGAAGATTATGGATTAAATGTTGAAAATTTTGGCTATGATTTTTCAAAAGTAATTAAAAGAAGTAGAGATGTTGCTTCGGACATGAGTAAAGGAGTTAACTTCTTAATGAAAAAAAATAAGATTGATGTTTTAAAAGGTTATGGAAAATTAAAAGCAAATAAGGTAGTTTCGGTAGATGGCTCTGAATATACTGCAAATCATATAATAATAGCAACCGGAACAAAATCAAGGGTTTTACCATCTATTCCTCAGGATGGAAAACAAATTATCGGATATCGTGAAGCTATGACACTCAAAAAACAACCCAAGAGTATCACTATTGTTGGTTCAGGTGCTATAGGAATGGAATTTGCATATTTTTATAATAGTATGGGTACTAATGTCACAGTAATTGAATATATGCCGAATATTATTCCATTAGAAGATATTGATATTTCAAAAGAACTAGAAAAGTCTTTCAAAAAAAAGGGAATAAATATTATGACATCATCTGAAGTAATTTCAGTTGAGAAGAAAAAAAATAAAGTTTTAGCAAAAGTAAAATCAGGAATTAAAGAAAAAATTATCGAGTCAGAAATTTTACTTTCTGCTGTTGGTGTAAAATCTAATATAGAGAATATTGGTCTTGAAGATGTTGGAATAGCTACAGATAGAGATAAGATTTTAGTTGATAAATATTACAAAACAAATATACCAGGATACTATGCTATTGGTGATATTGTTGATGGTCCCGCACTTGCTCATGTTGCATCCGCTGAAGGGATCTTATGTATTGAAAAAATTGCAGGCCATGATGTTTCTCCAATTGATTATGGAAATATTCCCAGTTGCACTTATTGTAGCCCTGAAATTTCAAGTGTTGGATTAACAGAAAATGAAGCAATCAAAAAAGGTTACAAAATTAAGGTTGGTAGGTTTCCGTTTTCGGCATCTGGAAAAGCTAGTGCATCAGGAACAAAAGAAGGTTTTGTCAAAGTTATATTTGACGAAAAGTACGGAGAATGGTTAGGTTGCCATATGATTGGTGCGGGTGTGACTGATATGATTGCTGAAGCTGTTTTAGGCAGAAAGCTTGAAACTACAGGAACAGAAGTCTTAAAAGCCATTCATCCACATCCTACTATGTCAGAGGCAGTGATGGAAGCTGTAGCTGCAGCTTATGATGAAGTAATTCACCTCTAAATCAATGCGTTTAGTGCAAGTGTATATGAGTTTAAACCAAATCCACAAATTACCCCTTTAACGTTCTTTGAGATTAGAGAACTGTGCCTAATTTTTTCTCTTGAGTATATATTAGAAATATGAACTTCGATGACAGGTGTCTTTATAGCCGAGATAGCATCAGCAATACCAACAGAGGTATGTGTGTATGCTGCTGCATTTAAAATAATACCATCAAAATCAAAACCAGTTTCTTGAATTTTATTTATAATTTCTCCTTCAACATTAGATTGAAAGTAATGTATTTTAACAGATTTGTGGGAGCTTCTCATTTCTTTCAAATAATCTTCAAATGGAATTTTACCATAAATAGTAGTTTCCCTTTTGCCTAAAAGATTTAAGTTTGGCCCGTTAATAATGATAATTTTTTTCATATTGTAAATTTATTAAATTTAGACTATATAAAAGAAATATGAAATGGAGCAGCGCCATTAATGATTTTAAAGATTATTTAAGAATCGAGAGAGGATTGAGTGATAATTCTGTCTATAGTTATGAAAATGATCTAAATAAACTAAATTCTTTTCTCAATCAAGGTAAAAAAAAAATTAAACCCATTGATGTATCTTATGAAAATATTAAAGAATTCATATATTTTATTTCAAAAGAATTGAAGCCAAATTCTCAATCAAGAATTATTTCTGCTTTAAGAAGTTTTTATGATTATCTGATTTTTGAAAAATTGATTAAAGTAAATCCTCTTTCAAATATAGAATCGCCAAAAATTCAACGAAAATTGCCTAGCACTTTATCATTAAATGAAATTAACATAATGATAAATAGAATTAATAAGAAGAAGTCTGATTCAGAAAGAAATAAAGCAATAATTGAAACATTATATGGTTGTGGCCTTAGGGTTAGTGAATTAATTAATTTAAAAATTTCTGATCTTTTTTTTAATGAAGATTTTATAAAAGTCACAGGAAAAGGAAATAAACAAAGATTAGTTCCAATTAGTTATGTTAATAAAAAGTGTATTAAAGACTATATTACAAATTCCAGATCAAAAGGAAAAATTGACTCAAGATATTCAGATATTGTATTTCTTAATCGAAATGGAAAAAAATTAACAAGAGCAATGATTTTTATCATTGTAAAAAAATTAAGTGAAATTTCAGGTATTAAAAAAACAATTTCTCCACACACATTTAGGCATTCTTTTGCTACTCATTTGCTTGAAAATGGAGCTGACCTTAAAACAATACAGCAGTTACTTGGACATGAAAGCATAACTACTACAGAAATTTATATGCATTTAGATAACAGTGCTCTTGTGAAGGTAATAAAGAAGTTTCACCCACGATCATAAAATCTAATATTTTAGTTTAAAATTAATTATTAATTATTATCATTAAATAAACCTACAAAAGCTACTTATTAAACTCCATTATACATGTATTGGGCTACTAGACTGATCAAAAATCTGAGAATAATCAGCACGATTTAACAGCCTGAACTCACCCATTTTAATTTATTAGTGTTGAGTTTACAAGAAAGCTAATGTAGGCATTAATAATATATAATTCAAAGAGCTTATTTGCTTTCATCAAACAATGATATTATATGAGATAATTTTTCTTCTAATTCAAAAATAAAATTTTCTTCATTCAAAGTATTTTGTTTTTTTGATGATGCGATTTGCAATGCACACATTGCCAATGCATCCTGCTTATCTTGAACAGAATAATTTTGTTCAAATTTTTTTATCAATTTATTAATTTGTTGAGAAGCTAGTCTTAAACCTTCTTCCTGAGATGGACTAATTGTTAGAGGATATACCCTATTTGCAACTGATAGTTTAATTTTTAACTTTTCACTCATAAATTAATCAGATAAATAAGAAATGCATAGATCTATCTCCCTAATCAACAGATCAATTTCATCCCTAGTTTCATTAATATTATTTTCATTACCAGATATAGTATTTGCAATTTTAAAAGCCTTGAACTTATCTTCAAGAGATTTAAAATTCATTATCAAATCATTCTTTTCATTAGTAAGGTTTTGGTTTATTTCCCTTAAAACGTTATTCTCATTCCTAAGCATATTAAGTTTCTCTAGATTAACTTCCACTTTTTTTTCCAAACTGCCTAGTAGGTTATTAATTTTTTCCATCCATTAAATTCGATAAACAAATTTAACATTCAAATTTAAATTTTTTCAGATTTTGATAAATTAATTATAATTAAATATTATTTTAGATAGTAATGAGATTTACATTGTTATTAATATTTATTCTAATTAATTCATTCGCAAATTCTCAAAATTCTGGAGAATACCCATTGGATATACCAATAATACTTTCAGGTACTTTTGCCGAGTTACGACCAAACCATTTTCATGCAGGTATTGATATAAAAACAAAGGGAACTGAGGGTTTTAATGTATATTCAACAGGAGATGGTTATATAAGCAGAATCCAGATTACTCATGGTGGTTACGGAAAAGCATTATATATCAAACA
>CESZ01013784.1_pt1 | contig 22566 bp, 15 predicted proteins | sample 531081 | NCBI WGS metagenome assembly CESZ01 (sample SAMEA2621260, study PRJEB7988) | marine metagenome | biome: marine biome (ENVO:00000447); feature: surface water layer (ENVO:00002042); material: "saline water (ENVO:00002010), including plankton (ENVO:xxxxxxxx)" | depth 5 m | reverse complement strand
TTGGACGTCGAAGGATCATCCAACCCGTTTGATGTTCAAGAATGACGACGTATGATTTGTAAACGAAGCACATATCCATCGCTTGTTTACACCTTCGGCAAGACGAACTGCGAGGCAGACCTCTTCCCAATTCGTTGGTGCTTCCTCAAGCGGTTGTATCAACCATGGAGCGTGCGCCACTTCAATGGATTCTTCGTATCCACGCCATCGGCAACCGTATTTGAAACCGGGCCGAAGAAGGAGGCCATGGCCAATCAACGCGGCATAAAGGTTGACCTCGCCCTTTCCATGGTTGAGGAGGAAATCGTGTTCTTCGTCCCGCAAAAAACGGCCTGAAAAATGAGGTGTGCCAATGGCTGGAAGCGGCCATTCTGAGGAATGGTTGAGGAAATAGCCTCCATCGATGGCGTGTGCTGTGGTACACGAGGACTGTACTTCTTTTTGTAGCGCGTGGTCAAGGTCGGCAAATCGGAGATGTGAGCCTTGAGGGTGAGCCGGAGAAAGGTGATAGATGGTGGTGTCAAACTCATCATCGATTACGCACAGTTCGGCCACATGACCGCAAGCACTGACCGATGAAACCCACGCATTGAGTTCATCCCAATCCAGTGGGTCATGCGTTCGTTGCAAACGAACTTGACTCAAGCCGGGGTGGGACATCCAGGCCTCATGCCGTTCCCACCGTACGGCCCAGGTGTGCTCAGGAAAGGTATCGAACCGAGATGCAAGGTGGTTGACCGGAATAACCCGTTCTCCACCGTTTCGGAGCACGTCCATGGCGATGATTCGTCGGAGAAGTGTCCCCTCGCTGCTCAATTGTTCGTTGAACCAGTCGCCATCGTTCGGAAGTGGAACATGGCGATACCAATGGCAAAACAGCACTTCTTCGGGTGTGAGAAGTATTCCGCCATCAACCCGCTGGCCAAGTGCACTCTTCTGATGGAGGCGCTGGGCCAGTGGGTCCGCGATGAACCAACCATCGGCACGGGCCTCTGGCGGCGAAAGCGGTTGAGACGGAGGAGCATTCGCAGACCGCCCCGAGCCCAGTGGACGCGTCGTACGAGCCCGAGGACGGTACGTTCGTTCTCTTCCACCCATGCTTAGACCATCCTCCGCCCGTTTTTGATTCCGTCGCTTGAAACCGATTGTCCTATGTGCTACCGGTTCAACCGTTTAACGAGGGAGTGAGATGGTCGACGGCTACTTAGGAACCCTCACGACTGAGGAACGTGCGCTTTTGCATCTCATCAACCAACAACTGCCGAGCGGTGGGTGGGAAGCCCCAGCAACGCTCACGCAAGCAGGTATATCCGCAGCTGTTCACGTTCAACGGAAACACATACCTCGAACACTCAAGCGGATGGAGAAAAACGGCCTCCTGGACGTCACACAGCGGCACATCCCGGGTGGAAAACAACGGAAACGCGTGTACACCCTCACCGAAACGGGCCGACAACAAGCCGATGCGCTGTGCCAGCGCATCATTAACGAGCAAGTGAACCATGGTGAATCCAGTGTTCGCCTTGAATCACTGTGGAACCGTTCCACCCCTGTGCTGGAGTTGTTGTCCCATCTCGATGAAGGGCTCACCTTCCACGACCAAGCATTGGTTTCTCCCGTATCCAATCCCGAAGGGATGGCATCCATCGATGCCCAGTATGGCGAGGAATTGGTTCGACGAATGTTTGCTCGTGCTTGGGAAGATGGAAAGATTACAAGGGACGAACAATCGTTGCTGAACGAAGTGGTCGGATTTCTAGGAATGCACCCCGAACGCGTTCGTCGTTTGTCGAATGAAGCACGTCAATCACTCAAAATTCCACCACCAGAAGAAGTGTATTATGACATGATTCTTCAAGCCCTTGACGATGGTGAAATTCTTCAAGACGAAATTGATTTGTTGGATACATTCCGAGTTCACTTTGGGATTGACCAATTGACGCATCAAAATCTCCTCGAACGAGCAAGAAACTCACCAAATTATTCAGAACACTACCACACATATGCTGCGGCGGTGAAAACAGCCATGAAAGACAACGTCATCACGGCAGATGAGCATGCTATTTTGAAAACGCTCCAAGCCAAGCTCGAGATTTCCGATGCTGAACACGAACAAATTTTGAGTGAAGTTCTTGACAATACACAGAGGTGAAGACATGGGAATGACCGATGAAGAAGCCAATTTGCACGACACACTCTCCGAACTGAAGCGACAACTCAGGTCGGATGATTCGGGAAAAATCGTTTTGATTGGTGATGTGATGATGGATTGTTATATCCACGGATACGCCAATAATCTCAATTCTCGCGCACCTGTTCCAGTGTTGCGAGAGACTTCCCGTGAAGAGGATGTGGGAGCAGCAGCCCACGTGGCGAGAGGTTTACGGTCGATGGGATTGGACAGCCACCTGTTCGGTGTGGTCGGCGATGACACGGCTGGATTAAGCATCATTGAATCACTTGAATCCGAAGGGGTCACAACCCACGGCATTGCCATAGTAGAAGACCGGACCACCACCGTGAAAACCCGCATGCTGGCTTCACGTGAGAGCCTCATTCGGGACGAACAACTGCTCCTTCGTTGGGACATCGAAGAAGATGCGCCAGTTCCAGAAGAAGCATCGCATGCTCTGTATGAACAAGCGATTGCCGACCTTTCGGGAGCCTCGGCATTGATCGCCTCTGATTATGGGCAAGGCGTCATCACCGATCAAGGAGCCGAACGCTTGTTTGGGGCAGCAAAAAGCATGTCGGTACCCGTCATCGCCGACCCAAAACTCACCGGTCTGCATCGAACGGAAGGTGTTGATTGGACCTTGTTTCAATCGCAAGGTTTGGAATTGATGCGCCGAAGGTTAGGGGCATCAACCGGGGCCGAGGCTGCCGAAAAACTTCTTTCTCAATACAACTGGAAGCACCTTGTCGTGCTTTCGGGTGAGGCAGGCGTCACCATCTACTCAGCCAACGAGGAGACCGTGCACGCTCCGTGTGGATTGGTTGATTTGCGCCAAATGATTGGCCTCATCGATGCTGCGGCCGTGGCCATTGCCTTTTCACTGTCACGTGGCCTTGATGTCCATTCAACCGCCCTGTTGGCCAACGCAGCATGTGAATGCATCCTCGCAGCCGAACGAACGGATTCCTTCGTGTTGAGTAAGGACGACCTTATCCACCGCGTGGGTGAGCACGTCTGGAATTTGCAGGTTTCAAAGCGATAAGGTGGAGCCATGAGTGCTTGGTTATGGCCAACGACCGCCGACATCGGTATGCGGGTTTTCGCCAAGGATTTCCCTTCACTCCTTTCGGAAGCAGGGCTCGGAATGCAAGCGTATCTCATGAGCGAGGCAAGTTCGCAACACCTGAATGCCCATGTTCGACATACCGGCGAGTGGAGGATTCGCGCAGAACATAACCCTCATGATGTTCATTTCCTCTATTTGGCCTGGCTGGATGAATTGCTGTACCGGGCCGAAGTTCATGGCCAATGGTACGTCGATGCGATGGTGAAGGTTGAGAAGGATGACGATGGTTGGATGGCCGTCGCCCAAGTTAGTTGGGTTGAGGCTGAATTGGTTGAACGAGAAATTGAGATCAAAGCGGTAACGACGCACAATCTGGTGGTCGCAGAAGTCCATCAGGGTCAGACCATCGCTAGCCAGTGGGACGACGTGCCGGATTTCGATGGCCCCGGCTGGTACGCTGACGTCGTGTTTGACATTTGAGGTGGGAGAGCCAAAGGTGGACGTGCGCTTCGCAAGGCCAAATCCGCAAGCTTCCTCCGTCCCGGATCCCCACAGCACCCATGGCCCCAGGTAGGGCTGCTCCGTTCCCGGCCTGACCTAGTCCCCCGGTTATTCATTCCCCGTTTCCTTCCGGAGACGGATCATGACACCCGAGTCATGTGGGGGCGAGACATCAACGTCCGCCTACGGGAACCCCACGGCCGCTTCCGCCGCCCCAAGGCGTTCGGTCCACCATAACGACGATTTGTGATTCAGGGTACGCCGAGCTCCCCACCTATCCCAACCAATGCCCGAGCACCAGCCTATATGAAGGCAGCGCAGGGCCTCATTCTTCTCGCTCTGCCTCTTCTTCGTACTTTGATGGGCAGGATGTCTTGATTACGTTGGCATCGAGGACATAAGCCCCATCCTCGAACAAAAGGACACCCTCGGCGTACACTGTACGATTGTCATCCAAACCATTGGACACCATCGCATCCGTGAACCGGATGGTCAGGGTTGATGAAGACCCTTCAAGGACAAAGGTCATCGTTGCGTTGTCGATGGTACCGTCTTGGACTTCGCCACGTACGGCGATGTCTTGGTTAAGATGTTCGGCGGGTGAGGACATCAATTCATCCACGGTTTGTGTCGGTGCAGGGGCTTGAAGCAGGACGGTGGCAAGGAGGCCGAGCGTCAAGACGGCTCCGACGACCAAAATCCGTGTGCGTCTTGCCCACATGGTGTTTCCAAGCCTCGCACCCTTAACAATCCTCTTTCAACCGGATGTTCTTCCTACAACCTCTGCAATGGAATCATGCTCTGAGGACTTCAAACGCTTGGAAAGCCCGTGGACAACTTGCTTGGTCAACGAAGGTCCTTCAAAGACAAAACCCGAGTAGGCTTGAAGTAGCGTTGCGCCGGCTTCTATTTTTTCCCAGGCATCTTGTGCATTGGCAATTCCTCCGACACCAATGATGGGCCAACCATCTCCAATGGCTTGACGAACCGTGCGAATCATGGCCGTCGAACGCTCTTTGAGGGGTTGACCACTCATCCCGCCTTGTTGATCAAAAACAGAAACATCTCGTGGGTGGGGAGACTCGGGACGGTCCACCGTTGTATTGGAAAGGACGATTCCGTCTGCCCCGTTTTCCTTGGCTGTTTTCGCAATATGAACAAGTTGCTCCCCGGTCATATCGGGTGCAACTTTCACAAGGATGGGCTTCGGCTTAGCGTCAAGGTATGCCGCTTGTTCATCGTTCACGGCGAGGCAATGGTGAAGGATTCGAGTCAGCCCCTCATCGTCTTGGAGTTCCCGAAGGTTCGGTGTGTTCGGGGATGAAACGTTGATGACAAAAACATCACCGTAGGACCAAAGCCGTTCCAACGTTGTCCCATAATCGAGGTGTGCCTCGTCAAGGGGCGTGACTTTGGATTTCCCAAGGTTAACCCATACAGGAATACCAAGCCGTCCATGGCGTTTGATGTGGCGCTCAAGGGAGCGTTGAATCTTTTGACTCCCATCGTTGTTGAATCCCATTCGGTTCACGAGTGCCTGAGCATGCGGGGCCCGGAACATGCGAGGTTGAGGATTCCCTCCCTGTTCAAGCATGGTAACGCCCCCAATTTCAACGAAGGACAATCCTGTCGCTTCCCATCCAAGCAGAGCTTTGGCGTTTTTGTCCATCCCAGCTGCCAGGCCGAAAGGGTGAATGTATTCATGTCCAAACAATTCCACAGGCAAGGAAACACGAGGTTTGTACATCATTCGGAGAGCCAATCGGCTGATTGGATTTGATGAAGCAAGCCGAAGCAAAGAGAGGGAACGCCCGTGTGCTTTTTCCGAATCTTGGAAGCGAAGGAGAGGACGTCCAAACCAGCGATAACCGACGCCCATGGTGGTTGGGTTCCGAAAGACATCCTTCAAGACTTGCCCCGGACTGCGACGAATCATGCGAATCACGGACCCTCGGTGGCCAGCGGCCCGTGAATTGAGCAGAATCCTTCTGAGAACCGATGATATCACCATCCAGGGCCCTTCGTGGATGAAGGAGCAGATTCACCGCTTGGGCATCCGGCTCGGCGATGTTCAACCCTCAAGAACAACGTTTCCTGCCTTTGCCCCACACGAGCACGAGGAGATTCGACTCATCGCAACAACTTCATCCCAAACCCTCGCTATTTGTGGGGTTGACGAGCCTTCCATGGACATCCTTTGGTTACCCATGACGCCAACTGATGCATGGGAAACCCTAGCCTCAATGACGGACGATCTCCTCAATGCGGGTTATCCCGGCTGTCTCGGATGTGGAGGGCCTCAATCAGAGCAACCATGGGACGAAATTCAAAGCCGTAAATCCATGAACTGAGGCGCTGAACCACGACCATGAAATGATACATTTCATGCATGCAAATGAAACCAACCCGGACCCAAAGGAGGGTTCAAGTATGGTCGTCGTTGGGCTTTCATCACATGTCCATCGTCATCATTGCTGAGAAACCCAGTGTTGCCGAGGACCTTGCCAATGTCTTGGGCGTTGGAAAAAAACTCGAGACTCATTGGCACAGCGACGACATCGTCATCACATGGGCCATTGGTCATCTGTTGGAACTCAAGTACATGGATGACTATGACAACGAATTCAAAAATTGGAGAGGGACCATTGACCGCTTGCCGTTTATCCCTGAATCCTTCCAGTACAAACCAAAAGGCGGTCGTGGGAAAAAGCAATTGTCGGCCATCCTCAAACTCATCAAAGACAAATCTGTGACGGAAATCGTCAATGCATGCGACGCAGCAAGGGAAGGAGAACTGATTTTCAGAACCATCCTCGAACATTCCAAAGTCAAGACGCCAACCTCGCGAATGTGGATGCAATCCATGACCTATGACGCCATGCTTAACGCCTTTGAAACCAGGAAATCAGGTGAAATCTACCAAGCACTAAGCGATGCAGCCTACTCGCGCTCAAGAGCGGACTGGATCATCGGAATGAACGGCTCTCGTATTGCAACCCGCCTGCCACAAAACCGAGACCGTTCGGCCAATTCCCTCGGCCGAGTCCAAACCGCAACACTCGCCTTGGTTGTTGACCATGAATTGGAGGTGCTTTCCCACGTTCCAGTGCCGTATTGGCAACTTCATGCCACCTTTGCCGCTGGCGACGCAAATTGGACGGCCCGCTGGGAGCGAACGGGCCACAAAGACGACCCTGACCGACCCGAATACAAATCGCATCGCATTATGGAGGCCTCAGAAAAGGAAGAGATTGAAACCATGTTGGCTTCTTCAGGAGACTTTGAAACGGAAGAGAAAAGCCGAATCAAAAAGGAACAACCACCGCTGAATTTTGATTTGACAACCCTCCAAAAGCGAGCCAACAGCCTATGGTCGTGGTCGGCCAAGCGCACACTCGGTGTTGCGCAGGATTTGTATGACAAATTCAAATTGACCACCTACCCCCGAACGGATTCGAAATACCTCCCTGAAGACATGCATGAAACGGTCGCAAAAACCCTCGACAACCTCGGCGGTCAAAGCGACTACAACGTCCATGTCAAGCGACTTCAGAGCGAGGGGTTGTCCAATTCCAAGCGCAATTTCAACAGCAGCAAGGTGTCGGACCACTATGCCATCGTCCCCACCGGTCAAAACCCACCGGGTAATTTTGGCGGGGACCATGCCAAGCTCTACGATATGATTGTTCGGAACTTCCTTGCCTCTTGGCACCCTCCATCCGAATGGACGGTAACGAAGCGAATCACCCGGAAATCCGGACATCAGTTCATCAAAGAAGTTGAACAAATCGCTTCACCGGGTTGGAGGGCCGTTGTACCAAAGAAGGACAAAGTTCCAGAAGGATGGGGGAGCCTTCCGAATAACCCATGCGAATCAACGCTCGACTCCCATGAGTTCTCAGAGGAATTGAGCAAGCCCAAAAATCGACTTAAGGAAGCCAGTCTTCTTCAATTGATGGAGCATGCTGGAAAGCACATTGAAGACGATGAACTCGCCGATGCCATGAAAGAAAAGGGACTCGGAACACCCGCCACCCGTGCAGATACCATCGAAAAACTCCTCAATCGAAAATACATCCGACGCTCTCGAAACGGCACCATCAGTGCTGCACCGCACGGCATCAGAATGATCGATGTTCTGCGTAGAATCCCCGTTGAATGGATCACATCGCCTGAACTCACGGGTGACATGGAAGCCTCACTCCTCGCCGTTCAGCGTGGAGAAGAACCCATGGATACCTACATGCAGAAGATCATACTCCAAACCCAAACCATGGTCGACCGGATTCGGGAACACGATCGTAACACCCTGTACCTCAACGAACCGAGCCTTGGACCGTGCCCCTCATGCAACGGAAAGGTCATGGAAAACACCCTAGCGTACCAGTGCGAACACAACGAAGGACGCAACAAAGGCTGTTCCTTTGTTTTCTGGAAAGATACCTCGGGACGTTGGTTTGATCGAACCACGGCCTCACGGTTACTTGAGAATCAGTCGTTGGAAAATGTCCATGGGTTCTTTTCTCAAGCCGGAGAAGGCTATGAGACCTCAATTGAACTCAAAAAAGACGGAAAGGTCGTCAGTAAAGGTTCGGGAAGCGATGAGGCAACCGAAGACGATGAGGTTCTCTGTCCTTGCCCCACGTGTGAACAAGGCTCCATCAGAATCACCAAAACCGCCTATGTTTGTGACGACACTGAATGCTCGTTTAGGGGCATGCAAAACGTGATGTGCAAGCGAATCATTACTCCCGCCGAAGCCAAACCAATTTTCACCGATGGAAAATCTACGCTGTTAGAAGATTTCACCTCCCGACGAAACAAACCGTTCAATGCCTTCCTCAAACTTGACAAGAACAGGGTGACCTATGATTTCCCGCCTCGAGCTGCTGCTGCCGATGCAAAACGGTTCCCAGTGGAACCAGGCGTGGTGGCGGTGTGCCCTAAAACCAAGGCCAACATCGTTGAAACTGAGACGCATTACACGCCGGAAGATTCGTCAACGGATTGCAAAATTCACATTGAACGTTGCATCTCAAAGCGGGACCTGACCAGAGCCGAGGCCAAAACCTTGATCGAATCCGGGTCCGTGGGTCCGTTTGACGACTTTGTTTCCAAGAAAACCAGCAATCCCTTCAGTGCTTCACTCTACTTGAAAAAGAACCAGTCGGTGGGATACAAGTTCGCCAAACGCTCCTAAATTGGCCGATGAGTGAAGGAAGGTTGAAACAATACCTTCCACAGGCAAAAGCATGGACCATTGGGACTATGACGTCGTCATCGTTGGTGCTGGACCGGTTGGAGGTAGGGCGGCCACCCTGCTCAGCGGAAACGGTCTCAAGGTCCTGATGCTCGAAGAACACGAAGAAATCGGCCGACCATTCCAGTGTGCCGGATTGGTCACACCGTCGGCGATGGACGTGGTTGAAGGGTACCATACCGTCCTTGAAGAGGTGGATGGCGCATTGATTCACGGACCCAGTGGAACGCTTGTACCTGTGGGCACCGAAGGGACGTTGAGAACCTATGTTGTATGCCGAAAGCGGTTCGACCAATACGTGGTCCAACAAGGAATGCAAGCTGGAGCAGAACTCTGGCTTAATTCAGTTCCCACTCATGCCAACACATTACCAACAGGAGTTCAACTTACAGTGCGCAGAAACGATGAGAACATTGACCTCACCTGCAAACTCCTCATCGGTGCAGATGGAGCCCACAGTTGGACACGAAGGCATTTCAAAATGGGTCGTCCGAAGGAACTCATGATTGGATTCCAAACCGAAGTTGTTGGGTATGAAGGACGGGACCGTTGGTTGGAGATGTACAGTGGCAGTTCGATTGCACCAGGTTTCTTTGCCTGGGTCATCCCCTCAGGTTTCGGAACCCATCGCATTGGATTGTGGTCAACCGCAGACCGGCTCAAGGGGAGGTCAATTGAGTCGTGCTATCAAGACCTCATGGACCATCCGCTTTGGAAAGATCGATTCGCCAATACATCAGAAATCGCTCGGTATTGTGGGCCTGTCCCCTCTGGGATGGTGAGAAAAACGGTCAAAGAAAGGGTCATTCTGCTCGGTGATGCGGCTGGTATGGCCAAGCCCACAACCGGTGGCGGAATCGGTCCAGGCTTCCATCAAATTCAATGCATCCACGAAGCGCTCACCAAGGCTGTTCAAGCAAATTCATTGAGTGAGCAGGACCTGAGGGCCATCACAAAACAACCATGGAATGCCATGAAGAAAGAACAGGACCGAGCACGAGCGCTACGAAATCTCCTTGTCAGCGATTGCACCGACGAAGTTCTCGACAAGCATTTCCTCAATTTCGCCCACCCGGACACACTTAGCCTCATCAACGCCATTGGCGACATCGAAAAACCGGTTCCGCTTGGCATGGCTCTGCTCAAGCAAGTACCGGCGTTCCGTCCCCTCGCACTCAAAGCAGGTATTCGCTTATTGCTCACTTGAGGTGGAGAGATGAAGCAACTCCACAAACAACATCGCATACGCTACCCCCCGTTTGAAGCAGCCCGATGGGCACCTGAAACCCTTCCAATCGCTGTGCGCCAATTCTCCTTGGGAGAATACGAAACCAAGGAGGCGGCCAAGGAAGCCATCAAAGACGAAGCTCCATCGTTCCGGTTAGGCTTGAACGATGGCTGGATTATCGAACGAAGTTATCGCTATGGCGAGGAAACACTGGAAGTAAAATCCGACGAAACACATCTTGAATCAGAGGGGTATGTCCAAGCGGTCAAGAAACAGCGTCAAGGTTGGTATTTGATTCCAAATCCAATCCACAACATCCTCCGCCAATTCATCAATGGCGTGGTTATTGTCCTCTTGGTTTGTTTATTTTATCTGTTTATTTCTCCAGTTTTGCTCTTCATGAACCTCCCCGTTTACGGACTTGAAACGGTTCGTTGGGGGTTACTGGATTACCCTGCTTTGGCCGTTTTTGTCGTACCGCTCATTTTTGCCCCATTGTTCATTCGGGTCGTAGCCAACCTCTTGGAACTCCAACGACAAAAGCAATTTCTCAAGCGAAATTTGCAAACTCCTGTTGTTGAGTTTATCCAACCCAGTGTGGCGAACAAAACCCTTGAACTCAAAGTTTCCTTCCCAGAATGGGACCCGACGTGGAACCATGTTGATGCTATTCTTCGCGTTGGCGCCTTGCCCCCATCACGAGAATCACTTCTTGAGACACTTGACCGCAGTCCTACGCGGCAACCACCACCTGGCTTGTCAACCGAACTTCCACATCATTGGCAAATCGGACTTGATGATGGGACAGCTGGTGGAGAAGATGCTCCGATGGAACTCAAAGAAGTCAAAGGTGGACTCTACCTGCGTCCGATGCGAATCATGGTCCAGGGAGCACCTCAACGATGGCAGGAGGGTGAAGTTTTGAAGTTGGAACCCCCTAAGCCCGCTTGGCCCGGTTCAGTCCACACCGAGTTGTTGAGGGTCCATTGGGAATGCATCCTGAGAATTGACCGGCAGCGAGGAGGAGCTCTCCTTTGGGTTCAGCCCCTCAAGGTTGCGCATAGTCGACAAAGCACGCCACTTGAACACCTCCCTCTCCACGACGGGCGAAGTGAACTTGATTTGACATAAGCAACACATTCAAGGACAGCCATGGCAACCACGATGCATGCAAGTGCGTCAATTCTCTGCGCTCTTCCTCGTGTCGCTGATGATGTTGGCTGGTTGCCTTGGCACCACCGAACCTGCTCCAGATACCGAAGAACCTCAAGCATCCGTATATTCACTCAAGACGACATGGCTGGTCTCACCTTCAGAGATTGTCATGGGCGAGGAAGCCGTGTTTTCTCTTGGTATTCAACAAGAGGGAGAAGGTTCTTGGACGATTGAACCAACCGTTCTCCAACCAAATTTTTCTCCCATTTCCAACCTAATTTGGTCGGAGAATGACGCAGGATACCAACTGAAATTCACACCCATAACCACCGGCGAGCACATTGTTTCGATCAGCATCACCAATGCCGGTACAACCAACCTCATACCCGCCGTCAAACCGCTTGTTCTCTCCTTGATCGTCAACGCACCGGATGAGCCTGCGCCCATTCTCTCCGTACCCAGCCGTTTGGTTCTGGAGGAGCCGAATGTTGTATGGTTTGAGGGATCGATTGAACACCTCCACCCGGATTCATGCACGGTGACCTACACCATCACCGACGGTAACCAAGGCAGCATTGGACTCGATTCAGATTCAGCATGGAAAGTTCTGATTGACTTCACCGAGGCAACCCAATCGCACACCATCACAACCCAAGCCAATTGTGGCCGATACAACCCCTCAAGCGATACATCAACCACGCAGATCATCATTGAAGGTGCAGGAGACGATGAGGACGGAGATGGAATACAAGATGTCAACGACCGTTGCCCCACAGGCATCGGAGCTGACGAGGGGTGGCAATCCACACAAGCCACCGATGGCGACCAAGATGGATGTCGCGACAAGGACGAAGACGATGACGATGACAACGATGGCATCATCGACACCTACGACTTGTGTCCCAGCTCGTACGGTTGGGTCAGTACGCCCTCTGCAGATTATGATTACGATGGCTGCCATGACGCCGATGAAGACACTGACGATGACAACGATGGCGTTGAAGACGTGGATGATTTGTGTCCTATCGGCCGGAAAGGGTGGTACTCCAACCGCTACAGCGATTGGGATAATGACGGATGTTCAGACCTTGATGAGGATGACAACGATGACAACGACGACCACAGTGATGCAAACGACTCATGTGCAAAGGGCGTTGCAAACTGGTATTCAGACAACACCACTGACTGGGACAACGATGGATGCGAAGATGCGACCGAGGACGAAGACGATGACAACGATGGCGTCAACGACGTGAATTCCACCGGCGACATGCTGGACCAATGTCCACAGACTCCACTGGATGCTGTGGATGTGAATGAAATCGGTTGCGCAGCGATTGAAAGAGACACCGATGAAGACGGCGTAAACGATCTTGTTGACCAGTGCGAAGGCACGCCGGCGGGATTGGTGGTCAACACCGTTGGATGCGCTGACATTGACGGAGATGGCGTATTTGCAAACGTGGATGCTTGTGCTCAATCACCCGCACGTTGGAGTGTCGATGAGGTGGGGTGTGCAGTTGTGCAACTTCCCATTGACTGGACCGATGCGAGCAGCTTGAATGGGCCAATGCAAACGGTGCCACAATTCAGTTTTCCGACACTAAATGGGTCCTTTAATTTCAAAGACCGTTGGACTGGTCATGATGTTTACTTTTTCATGTTCAAGTACACCGATAGCAACGGAAACAACAACGGAGCAACATGGGGTCAGAACCCTGGGAAATTCATTCGGAATCTTCCTCTCAACACCCATCTGTTCTACGGTTCTTTTGACAACAGTTACCACAACGATGTCATCCAACAACGAAATGCGGTTTTAGCTGGATTAACAACCTCTGAAGAAGCTCATTGGGATGACCGAATCCACTACATTGACATGGATGCAAGCAACCTTGGAGGCGGCATTGGTTCAATGATCAGCTCATTCAACAGCCCATTCTTCATGGGCATAGACCGGTTCCAACTCGCCCGTGAAACCGGCTCCCTCTATGCGTGGACAACCCAATCGAATGACCCCTACCACCTTTCCTTCGAGCCCAATCAATGGGTGGCGGAATTCCCAACCAAAGTGCGGGAACTGGATCCGGCGGTTCACGCCATCTCGATCATGGATTTCCAACGGCATTCCGGTGGTTGGAGTGGAGGTTATTCTTCATTCGCAGAAACAACGTTTGACCTGCCAAACAATCTAACGTCCTATGACACACTGGAAGTGTACCACGAACATGCGTGCTATGAGCGAACCAATCGGTATCAAAAGTCGGACGGTTCATACGGTGGGTGCCATGAATGGGATTACTTGGCCTACATGTACGTCTGCGATCGAACGAATGATTCGATTTGTAATACAGAGGCCATTCGTTGGATCACCACCTATGGCCGAGAAGGAATGTGGCTCACCGACATCTCACCGTACCTTTTCATGTTCGAAGATGGGGAGGAGCGCCGATTCAAATATGCGGGCGCCAATAAAGGCGATTTGACCGTGACTTTGCTGTTTAGCAATTGGGGAAGCGGAACCCGTGCTGTCAACGCCACCTACGCTTTCAGTGGAGGGCAATTTGACGGGACGTACAACAATGAATCCCGGCATGTCCGTCAACTGAATTTCACGGTTCCTTCCTACGCTACGAGCGTTGAAATCGTGGCCACCATTACCGGTCATGGATTCAATCAAGACACCGCTAATTGTGCAGAATTCTGCGACCACCAGCACTACTACACCATGGGTGAACACCAAACCTACGAATGGCACCCGATTGTGTACAGCAGGGAAGGTTGTGAAAACGAGGTGAACAATGGCGTGGTTGCCAACCAATTCGGTTCGTGGCCCTTTGGTCGAGCAGGATGGTGTGCTGGACAAGATGTCAAACAGTGGACCTACGATATCACCGATTGGGTCGATAACACGACGAACAACACCAATCACCTTGTTTACAGAGGCTACTACAACGGTGCAGAGTATGTTCCCTCGGACGGAATCGGCAATGGTGGTCGAAACATTCGTGCCGTTGTCTGGATTGTATTCTACGGTCCTACGACATGATGCTCGGAGGCGGTGCCGCGAGGTCGGCAGTGTTTGAAACCACCAAGTCGGTTGCGAGATGTTGGTAATCGCTGTCCCTTCGTACAGGTGTGAAACCAGCTCGAACAATGGCAGATTGAAGTTCGACCTCGGTAGCGTCAAGTTTGTTGGTGCCCGAGGCTGAGACAACGTTCTCTTCCATCATGGTTGAGCCAGCATCATCTGCCCCCGCAAGCAGGGCCATTTGTGCAACCTTGAGCCCCATGGTGGGCCAAGATGCTTGAATGTGTTCGACGTTGTCCAAGAAAAGGCGTGAAACGGCTACATGACGAAGGTATTCCGACGAGCCAGCCCCGAGCTCGTGCTTGTTTTGTCCACGGTTGCGACGACCAAATGAATTGGATTCGAGTTGAACCGGCCACGCAATGAACGATGTGAATCCGTGACCGTGTTGATGGAGGGATGAGGATTGGAGATCTCTGATTCTCCTCATGTGTTCAACACGTTCACGAGCGCCCTCTCCAAACCCAATGACGTTCGTAGCGCTGGTCGTCAATCCGAGGGATTGAGCTTCTCCCATCACCCGCAACCAATTGGCAGGTGCTCCTTTTTTGGGAGACACGTCTTTGCGAACTTCTTCCACCAGCATCTCGGCTCCACCACCTGGCAAACCGTGCATACCGGCCGACTTCAAGTGCTGAAGCACCTCAAGCGTGGACATCTCACACACTTCAGCCAAACCCTCAATTTCAATTGGACTGAAACAATCCAAATCAATGGATGGATGGTTAGTCCTCAGAAATTTGAGCAAGTCCGTGTACCATTTCATAGGAAGCGATGGATTTACTCCGCCTTGCATGAGAATACGGGAACCCCCAATCGCTTCCAGTTCCTTGATTCGTTCCGAGATTTCCTCATAGCTCTGCGTATACGTTTCATCATGACCTGGAGGACGGTAGAAGGAACAAAATTGGCAGTTGATTGTACAGACGTTGGTGTAGTTGATGTTTCGGTCGACAAGGTAGGTGACGTTTCCTTCAGGATGCATGGCTAAGCGGCGTTGATGAGCAGCCCGCATCAATGAATGGAGGGGGGCCTCATTGTACAACGTAATTGCATCTTCTGGCGTCATCCGAAATTCTTCAAAGCGACTTCGTGTCCAATTGGACTGGCGCTGCAGAATTCTTTCCCAACTCAAATAACCACCTCAGTGGAGGTCGTTTCCAACGATACGTTCAATCTCTTCAATGCTTTTCGGACAGTCTTCGGTCATCACAACTGGGCCATCGGATGTGATGAGGACATCGTCCTCAATTCGAATCCCGATGTTGGCATAGCGTTCGGGACAGTCAACATCGGGGCGCCAAGCTCCAAAGTAAAGGCCAGGCTCGACGGTAAGGCACATACCTGGTTCTAAAACACGCGCTTGGCCACCGGGTTTGTAGACGCCCGCATCGTGAACATCGAGCCCAATCCAGTGACTGGTGTTGTGCATGTACCAGCGTTTCAGCTCCCCAGAATCCATGTCAAGTGCCTCTTCCAATGTTTGGGAAATGACGCCCAATCGGATGAGTCCTTCAGCGAGAACCGTGCGTGCAGCCTCATGAGGAGCAGTGTAGAGATTGCCGACTTGGCATGCCTCTATGGCGGCCAATTGTGCTTCAAGAACAACCTCGTAGATTTCTCTCTGAGCATCCGTAAACTTCCCAGAAATGGGCCATGATCGCGTAATATCACTGGCATAGCCGCGGAATTCTGCTCCAGCATCAATGAGAATGACTTCGTCAAGAGCACAAACATCTTGATTGGTTTTGTAGTGAAGAATTGTCGCATTCTCACCGCATCCGACGATGGAAGGATAGGACCATCCTGAGGTCCCGGCATAGGAAAAGAATCCTTCAATGACGGATTGAAGCTGATATTCAGTGACCCCTTCTCTGCTGTGTCTCATCGCCAATTCATGGGCAACACTGGCGACTTTGCTGGCGTAGACCATCTGTTCGATTTCCGACTCCGATTTCCTAAGGCGCAACTCTGCGAGCAGTCCAGAGGGGTCTTCGACTGCAACGGGTCCAGTGCCGAAGTGTTGGCGAGCACGATCACGCCGTTGAACAGCATTCTCGATGAGGCGGTCAATTCCGTGGTTGATGCCACCGCGATGAAACACCCGTCGGGCATCGGTTAGCCATTTGGACAATCGTTCGTCGAGTTCGTTGTTTCCATAGGCTTCGTCCACAGCAAAGGAGGCGACAGCACCTTCAACGCCTGGTCGGCGACCTTCCCAAATTTCCTTCAAAGTATCCTTGGGTTGAACAAACAAAGACGAAACCCAGCGCCCGTCTTCGTGACGCAACACAAACACACTTTCGGCCTCGGTCCAGCCGGTCAGGTAAATGATATCGCTGGAGGTGCGATAAGGGTACTCAACATCGTTTGAGTGCACGGCGTGAGGCGGCGAGGCGAGCACGAAGACATCGTCCTTGCGAAATTGTGATGTCAAACGGTCCTGCCGCTGCTCAAATTCCTCGAGCAGCGTCGGGGCGGGAAGCGAGGGTAGTCGAGCCATGGCCTCAGCGAACATGATTCACCCTCGCGCTTCGTCTTCTTCAATCGTTGCATCTTCGTTGGTGTATTCGGTCGATTCACCAACGTCTTCAGAATACTCGAGCGTTTTCCACTTTGGAAGTTCCAAGTTGTTTGAACTTTTGGACCGAAGGCCAACAACAAGCAGTGCGATGAAGAGCAGAATGACAGGGAAAAGCCAGGCAAGCATTGAGGAGGTTTCCTCCGATGAAGATGATAGAATCTCAATTTCAATGGTGGTCGAATGGGTTGCGCCATCATCATCAAAGACGATCAGTTCCACTTTGTGAACGCCAGTCCGGTCAAATTGTTCAGGTGTAAGGGTTGGAAGGCCACGCCAAGAGCGGTCATCGTTGATCACCCAAAGATAGTCCACGGGTTCATTGTCAGTGCTCTTGTTGCCAAGAATGAACCAATCTTCTCCATCGATGAGACTGAGGCGCACATCGTCTGCAAGGACCAAGCCATCCACACTGATCATCGCCGTGGGACGTTGATTCAAGACGGTCAGGTTGGATGATTCTTGGGTCATGTATCCCGCTCGATCACGAACAGATACCTCGATGGTGTAGGAACCCTGTTTTGAGAAATTCAGCACCAATTGATTCACCGTCGACTGTTCAGAATCAAGCGGTGCTCTTCGCATACCATTCTGATCGATGATCGTCCAGGTAAAGGAGGTGGATTGACCCAAATATCCGTCCTCAACCGAAACATAAACATTCACCGGTTCACGCTCCATAACTGTTGCACTGAGGAGAAGTTCAACCATCGGAGCTTGGTGGTCGTAAAGGAAGGTTTCTGGAAGGGAACCGGTCGTTCGAAGAAGACCATCGGTGGCGGTGAATTCAATCAACCACACGCCTTGGTTCATGCTAAGGTTTGTCGGGTCAACGCTGACAATCACCTCATTTCCAACAAGAACGAAGGGGACCGAAAGCAGCCTGGGTGCTTCTCGACAAACACCATTTGGAGCCTCGCAAACTTCAGCATGAACTTGAGTTAGGGTGGTACTTGTTGGTGGAAAAACGACATTGTAGGTTAATTCCAACGGGCCATCCATATGCACCAATTGCGTTTCACCTTCGTCCATGGATTGCTCTACAGTTGAGAGGGTGAACGCCCGCTCCTTTCCAAAAACGGGCCGATGATGGTTTTCACCGACATAAACCAGATGTCGCCACTGATGCGTAGAATCATCTTCCTGAGGCAGACCAATTTCGACGTAGCAGGTGCAGTCCAACCCAGGAACTTCAACAAAAAGTTCCCATTCGTATTCATCATCGGCGATGGGTTGTACGGAGGTGAGGTACGGTCCTGAGAGAACGGTGGTTGGTGTTTGGCTGGAAATGTTCACGATGGACCAACTAGCGTTGCGCAGTGGAAAATTGGCGTACCCACTCAAATTGATGGCATCCACCATGTGCGTGCCACTGGTTTGGTCAAATTCCAGCCCACCTGCACCGCCATCTTGATCCTGAGACGTCTCTGCATCCACAGTAGTCAGCATGGACATACAGAGCAGAGCAATGACGAGGAGTGGGCCTGTCAAGCGACATCCGTGTTTGGGATGCAGTCTCCATCACCTGTTCTTCTCAATCGCTAAACGGGTCGCACAATTCACCCTGACCTGGATAGGATACAGGGTTGCGAGGGTTCGTGTCCCATTTGTATTCGCAGAAATTTACGTGTCCGTCTCCATCGGTGTCAACCATGCGGTCAGCACCATCAAACGGATCGAACTGGAAGTGAAACTCCCATCCCGTCGCCATACCATCGTCATCATGGTCTTGGTAGTACACTTCTGGGCCATCGTTCCAATCATCACCATCGGTGTCGTTGGAGACCGGGTTGGTGCCGTTTTGCATTTCCTCAAAGTTTGTGTAATTCTCAAGGTTGTCATAGAAGCGTTGACCATCTGGAGTATCTGGGTCAATGTTGCACTCCGAATTGGTGGTGTCGTTGTAACCAGGACAGTATCGCTTGATGAGACCGGTTCGATTCAATCCATCGTTGTCCGGATCTTCAAATCCATCATCAATGCCGTCCAAATCACTGTCGGGCATGGAAGGGTCCATCACACCACGAGCTCCGTAGACACCAACGGTTTCATTGTCGGCTAGACCGATTTCAAAGGCGAGTTGAGAGTAGTACACTTCCCATCCATCAGGCAACATATCGCCATCGGTGTCATCGTCAACCGGGTTCGTGTCCCAACGGTCGGGAGCTTCCATTCCGTTGGCGAGGGTGTCGTTGTCAACATCAAACGTGTCGTCTTTCAAGGAACTTAGTGATGGATCAAGTGCCCAGCGGCCGTTGCAACCATCACAAAGGGCGTTGGTCGGCATCTGGAATCCGGTTAGGTTCATTTCACTGACTTGGAATTTGGGTTCCAAAGCAAAACCTCCAAGCCAATTCTGCCACACATAGCCACCTGGCTGCATGGTACATGAATTGGTTTGAGTGGATTCACAACCCGGTCGTTCCCATGTCGAAGTAGCAACCCAAAGGCTGTGGGAATTGGTGTTCTCCTCTGCGGATTTCACCTGCATCTCCCATCCATCCAGCATTCCATCCGCGTCAGTATCGTTGAGGAGAGGGTTGGTTGGGTTTTGGAACGGACGAGGAACAAAGAGAACTTCTTGTCCGTCGATAAGGCCATCATCGTCGGTGTCGGATTTGTTGGCGTGCGTCAAAAAGTTGTCAGCACCAGCAATGACTTCCTCGCCGTCTTCTAGACCATCGTTGTCGGTGTCAAACATGCATGGGCTCGTTGAATAGGTTTCACCTTCCCACATGAAGTTATCACCGGCTTCTTCGAGGTCGGTCAAGCCATCTGAATCCGTGTCAGGGTTGGAAGCATTGGAACCACCGAGGTTGCATGTGGAGGAAAATTCAGCATAGTCTGAAAGGCCATCAGCATCGGTGTCGTAAAGTCCAGGATCGGAGGTGACCCAGGTAGGCTGGACACCACGGTTAACAACCAGAATTTCCCACCCCATCACTTCGATTCCGTCAATCAGGCCATCGGCATCGGTGTCTGCATTGAGCGGGTCAGTGCTGCGGCCGTCAAGGATACCGTCCTGGTCTCGGTCGTTGGCTTTGTATTCCATCACGTTTGTGAAGCGTTCTTCTTCTTCAACGATGTTCATCCAACTGAACAAACGGGAGTCAATGCTCTGGCCGACCACAACATTGAGTTCGTAGATATAGCCATCAACGGGAGCCCGCATGGCTACAACCTGTTGATTACCACCTGCAAGGGTGATGCGAGCAGAAGCGACCTGCTGGTTCTCGATGACTTGGTCCCCAAGGGACACGTCAACGGTGTTCACGATGGCCGTGTTCTCAAGTTCGCTGTACATGATGTGGCCATCGGCGTCAAGGTCGTAGCCGTCCATATCGGGGTCTTCGTTTCGGTTCAAGGCTGACCTCGGATGAAGTCCGTTGGATGCTTCCCACTGGTCAGGCATCTCATCTTGGTCGGTGTCTTCCAACCAAGGAGAGGTGAAGTTGCCCTCACCGAAAATTTGAGCCACTTGATATTCTTCGAGGTTGTTCATGCCATCCTCATCCCAGTCCCCATAACCGTCTGAAGCATTGGCTGGGTTCAGAACATAGGCAGCGTTTGGCGCCATGGTGCTGTCGGAATAACAATATTCGAATCCATCAGGCATTCCGTCGCCATCAGTATCCCAATCCGATGGTCCATTCAAGAGACCATCACCGTCCATGTCCATCATGAACCAGCTACGTTCCACTCCGAAGAATGGACCGGTACGAGGGACGGATTGAAGCAGAGGTTCGTTGCATGATTCTCCCATTCCGGTAAATAGCGCAATGGTTGCGTTTGCAACTTCCACGATGTCGTCGATCAAGTCCATGTCCGAATCACGAGCGGTTGGGTTGGTGCCAAAGGTTTCTTCTTCGAAATTTGCAAGGCCGTCGTCGTCCGAGTCAAGAACCATGTCGCAAGAATGTCGGTCGTTGGAAGCGAGGTCGCTCCAATCTGGCATGCCATCTTCTCCATCGAATTTGTCTTGGAGTGCATTAAGCATGGCAGCGTCGAGCAAAAGACAATCCCAATTTCCGTCCAATGGGTTGAACAAAATCACTTCACCACCGGGAGTTTGAACACTGGTCGTGTACAAGGACTCCCAACGGTCATTCAAACCATCGTTGTCCGTGTCGGCCCGTTGTGGATCGGTTCCCAATTCTTGCTCCGCCTGATTGGTGAGTCCATCTCGGTCTGGGTCGCCATTCGGACCTTGATTGGGGTCAGGCCAAGATTCGGTTTCATTTTCCACTTGTGCTTCGCTTTCGTCATCGTTTTGAGTCGGATCGATTTCGAGGTCTTCTGATTCCCCATTATCAAGCGGATTGAGGCCGTGTTGAACCTCCCAACCGTCACTCATGCCATCGTTGTCCGTATCCGGATCGTTGACATCGGTACCGTACTGGGTTTCCTCGAGTTTGTCGGACAAACCATCACCATCGGTGTCGAGGCCTGCTTCGATGAGCACGGTCTCTCCGCGGATGTCTTCCTCAACAGCGCTCTCGTATCCCCCGATTTCTTCACTGGTTTGGAAAAATCCGGAAACACCCACGAAAAGAGAACCAAAAATGAGGGTTGAAACGATTGCGACATACGCCATCTGGTTGTGATTTAGACTCATCTGTGACACCCAGCACGGTTGTGCTAACCCTGCGAGGCATTGATTCGGTTATGAACCTTGACCAAAGATGGGCACGATGCACCAACCCAACACCCCCTCTGTGATACATTTTGAATTCAATAATCAACGGATGGTTCTGCCACTTCAATCACCAAACCAGATGGTTCCAAATCAAACGAGGCGACAAAGCGTTTTCCATGCGCTCTCTGCCACATCCCAAGAAGCATTCCCGCCACCATGGCCGGAGCGGGGGAACGGATGAGAAACCTCGTGCAGTCGTCTCCATCCAGTGGACTACTTTCAACCTCAACTGTGCCAAATCCTCGCCTGCTTATCTTCGCCAAAAGATGCCCCCTCCAATCATCTTTGGATTGAAGAAAAATGGTATGTTCGGTTCTGTTGTAAGCTTGCATGGCCGCATAAACAATGGCCTTGAGCACATCAGGCTCATCCAAATCTTCGCTGACTTGAGCGGTTGAGAGGGAAGGCATCCGACCGACAGGTCGACCACGAAGACCCGAGGTCAGGTGGTGAAGCACATCAAGGGGGAGAAAGAACGAACGCGCTTCACCGCTGAAGAACGTGGCATCACGAACATCAAGATCCAACTCTACCGATGCAACTGAAGTTGTTTTTGTGGAGGTATCGGACCAATTCAAGAGGTGGGCAGAAGGGGCAGGGACCATCTTCCCTTCTTTGGGATGAAAGGTGGCTTGAATGTGTTCCGATGAACGTTGATTCCAATCCAGTTCGTGACGAGATTTGGAGAGGTGTTCTGCGTGAGCAAGCAAAAAGCCAACCGTCAAACCATCATGGGCTGGCGAGAGTATTTGTTGCCGTTCAAACCAACCCCAGCCCATTGATTTCGCACGTTGCTGTAAGGCTTGTTCAAC
>CESZ01083069.1_pt1 | contig 22635 bp, 21 predicted proteins | sample 531081 | NCBI WGS metagenome assembly CESZ01 (sample SAMEA2621260, study PRJEB7988) | marine metagenome | biome: marine biome (ENVO:00000447); feature: surface water layer (ENVO:00002042); material: "saline water (ENVO:00002010), including plankton (ENVO:xxxxxxxx)" | depth 5 m | reverse complement strand
TGTTGGATGGGATGGTACATATGGAGTCAATGGAAAACAAGCACAAGATGGTGCTTATACCTATAAAATCATATATAAAGTCCTGAAGACTGACGAACGTCGATTAATAATTGGTCATGTGAATCTTATTCGTTAAAAGATAAGGTCATGTTTATAGATTCACCTTCTGTAATACATTTAAATGTGGCGTTATGATCATCAATAATAGTCTTAATAATATTTAGGTTTAGCTTAGTAGAATGTTCTTCAAAGTCTAAGAAACGTTTTGATAACAAGTCATTGTCAAAAATAGGTTTCTTAATTTTTAACGTTTCGCAATTGATGTGAATGCCATTTTTTTTTGATTCTTTAAAAGAAGTAAAGCTGATAATCGGGTTGGAGCCGAATTCTGCATTATCAAGTATCAGGCTTGTCAGGTTTGACCATAGCTGAATCGTCTGGAAATCATAAGCCATTATACAAACTTCTTTATCAATATTAACTTTTAGAAGAACCTCTGGGTAATGAAGTTGGACATGTTGTTCCAGTCCGTAAAAGGTAGATTTCAATTGTGTTGCTTTTTTCACCTTTTTTTCGTCGGTCAAAATAAAAGTCTTCAAATTATCGATAGACCTACTCGTTTTTTTGCTCATTTCAATTAACGAGTGGTTGAATCCATATATAGAATTAATATCGTAGAGTAGACAGAGAGTATTAAGAGGGCTATTTAATTGTGCAAGTGAAGAAATAGTTTCAGTATCAGTTACGTTTAATTTTGTCAAAAGCAGAATTACTTCATTATCAAATGATTTCCCCAGATCATTTACTTTTGACTCTGTTTCTTGAATACGTTTCCGCATGTTTCTTTTATGTTTACTTTGCTCATTGCCAATAGGTCGAATTCTGGCTAAAATAAAAACGAGGTCCTCTTTTGAAATAGGCCGCTCAATTTGCGTTTTCATTATTCTATTCATTAGAAAAAGGATAGCTTCACTCCCTGCTTTAATTGAGGCTAGGGGAGTATTCATTTCGTGTGCAATTATTGCGGCTATCTCGCCAATAATGACTCTTTTTTCTTGGATTAAGATTTTGTGATTTAGCTCCGTATTTTCCTTTGACTTATAGTCAATTTCTTTTTCGAGGTTGTTATTCAAAGTAATAATTTCTTTCTGAAGAACCTCTTTTATTTCCTGTTCTTTTAACCTGCTAAAATGTGATTCCAATAAAGATGAAATCATATTAAAAATATATAGATGTCTATTATTGAAGAAGTTTAATTCTGGATGTTCAGAGTCAATAACCCCTATTACTTTTTTTTTATAAAATATCGGTACAGCCAGCTCAGATTGCCTTTTAACATCATCAACAATGTATCTATTATCAAGATTGGTATTTTTAATGAGTTCATGTTTTCCAGTTAAGGCAACATTACCTACGATTCCCCTTCCCATTGGGATTTCAATAGGTTTATAAATTCGTTTGTAGTCTATGTTTTTTGGACCATATGCTGCCTTTTGAATTAGATTATTGTTATTGGGGTCTACGAGGTAAATAACGCAGTCTTCTAAATTTAATGTAGAAATCACATTTTCTGCAATTTTCCATAAAGCATCGCTTAAGGTTAACGTGTCATTAAGCTCACGCGAAAAAAATGAGATTATTTTTTCGCTTTCTAGTGCCACTTTCAATTCGTTAGTCCGAATACTAACAAGTGATTCTAAGGTTTTGGTTTTATCTTCGAGTTGGTTTATTGTTTTTCTAAAGGTCAAGGTCTTAAGGTCTTTCTTTTGCTTTTCTTTAAAGATTTCATCCTTAAGTTTGTAGTGTTTTTTTAGTGATATCAATGCTTCTTGTGCCGCATCAATATTCTCATATGCTGTTGCTAATTCTTTATATATATCAACAATATCATCTGCGATATACGTCTTTTTATTATCTATGAATTTAGTAATCAGTTTAATAGACTTTTTAAATTCATTTCCTTCATTGTATATTCTAGATAGAATTAAAATATTGCAACAAAGTATTGATTCGAAGTTTATTTCATTTGCAAATTTATTGCTAAGCTCGATCGCTTTTATTGCTTTTGGATACTGATCCATTCTGTAATATGAATCAGCTATATTACTGTGTACTACGGAAAGCATTCTTTGGTCTGAAGTTTTCGTGACTGAAAGACACTTTTTAAAGTGCGCCAGTGCTTCTGCGTTTTTGCCGAGCCATAAATATGCATCTCCTGTATTATTCAAGGAGCGCATGAATCCATCTTCATCACCTATTTCTTTACGGATTTTTAAGCTTTGTAAATTGACCTCAAGCCTATTCGAGTGGTCATCAAAATAATTGTATATGAAACCAAGTGTGTTATATGAAGCAGCTTGATTCTTTTTATCATCATGTTTAATGAAAATAGGGAGCGCAATATTTACATATTCATATGCTCTATCATGAAGTCCTATGAAAAAACCTGAATAAGCTTGAAGAAGATAGCCTTTGGCCATCGAATGCTCAATTTGCAGCTCACCAGATATTTCACATATTAATTTACCTAATTTAAACGATTGCTCAGGGTCAGAAACAACAAGTGTCATTCCCTTCTCAAATTTTTCATCTAAGTCAGCTATTCTATCTTCCATTTTATTCTATAAGCAGTTACAAAATTAATGGAAAATGTGTCCCATTTAGAGAACTCTTCTGATTTGAGATAAGTTGTGAGTTAGCTTTTGGTATTTTTCATTCCAAATTCCTTTTTCAGTTAACAGGTCTTTTTTGACGAATCCAGCTGCATGTATTATTTCATTATCAGAACCAATAATACCGACATGTGTTAACTTTCCATTTGAATTTTCAAAAAAAGCCAAATCTCCTGATCTTTTATTTGTGTATTCAATAACTGTTCCTTGAGTTCCCTGGACAGAAGTATCTCTTGGCAGCATAATGCCGTATATCCGGTATATAACCTGAGTTAGCCCGGAACAATCGATTCCCCATGGAGTTTTACCTCCCCATAGATATGGTGTATTCAGGTATTCATTTGCTGTTTTCCATAGAGATGAATTTAACTCATCTGAGAGGTTTTGGTATTGATTTGTGCCAATAAAAAACAAGCTTTCTTTTCCCACAAAACTACCTCTCGGTATCCTATGTGCTTCTTTGTTTGTTATTACTCGGCCTTCAAGAGGTTTGAAGAAACAGTATTCGTTATTCCATTTTTCGTATTCTTCTTTACTCAGTGGTTGAAGTTGTTTCGGGTCAACATATCCCTCATAACCATCAATGCATGATTTAATTCGGCTCCAATTGTTATTTAAGGAAATGATTTCTATAGGCTCTCCAAAAACCATTTGTGATACAATTTCACTTTCATCCTGAGCAGCAATACGAACTGGTGCACATGCGACAAAACAAAATGCAAATTTATTCTTTGGTCCTATCAAAATAACGTTATTTAGTTTAATCAAAAGTAAAAATTGAATCACTAATATTGATTATTTTCGTGTCAAGATATGAACAAGCTAATTTTAGTAACAAACGATGATAGTTTGCACGCAAAGGGCATAAGAGAGCTAGTTGCTACAGCAATTCAATTTGGAGATGTTTTAGTTGTTGCGCCAAACAAACCTCAATCAGGAATGGGACATGCTATTACAATCACAAAACCGCTTAGGTTAGAGCCTTATAGTGGATTTCAAGAAATTGAGGCATACAGTTGTTCAGGGACCCCTGTAGATTGCGTAAAGCTGGGTATATTTGAGGTTTTAAAGCGAAAGCCTGATTTATTACTTTCAGGTATTAACCACGGAGAGAATTCCTCCACAAATGTATTGTATTCGGGTACGATGTCAGCTGCTATTGAGGGAGCAATGGAGGGAATACCTTCTATTGGGTTTTCGTTAGCTGATTTTGATTCAGATGCCGATTTTTCAGCTACCAAGGAAGTTGCAAAAGCAATTATCCCAAAGGTTTTAAAAAACGGATTACCCAAAAACACATCACTAAATGTGAATGTACCCAAGGTAACGTTTAAGGATCTGAAGGGTATTAAAGTTTGTGCCCAAGCCCACGCCTATTGGGAGGATAAGTTTGATTCAAGATTGGATCAGTTTGGAAGGCCTTATTATTGGCTTACTGGTAAGTTTAGTGATAGAGATCAAAGAGTAGATACTGATTTGTATCATCTAAAAAGAGGATACGCCACAATTGTTCCTACACATTTTGACTTGACGAACTATACAGTTTTAAATGATTTAAAGTACTTAGATAATGAAGGAGAATTTTAATAAGCAACTTTTGATTGGGACTCTTATTGGTATATTAACGCCAATATTATTTCTTCCGGTTTTAATTTTTTTCCTCTCGTTATCGAAAGGGATTGATTTTGAAGTTATATGGAGTCAGATTTCAAATAACAATATGAATACGAGTAAATATCTATCATTAGCCATGATTATTAATTTATTGTGGTTTTACTATTTTTTAAATAAGGAGCAATATCATTTAACACGCGGAATTATAATGGGAATGATTTGTTTTGCTCCCTATATGGTTTACATCTATTTCTTTCAATAAATGAATAAAGTTTTTATCCTTGTTGGTGAAGCTTCGGGTGATTTACATGCTTCAAATCTTGTGAAAGAATTGAATATGCTTAAACCTTCCCTAAAGTGGGAGGGATGGGGTGGAGATTTGCTTCAAAAGCAGGGTGTGCAGCTTAGAAATCATATTAGAAATTTATCATTCATGGGTTTCCTAGAAGTAATTCTGAATATCCGAACCATACTTAATAATTTTAAATTATGTAAAGAGCAGGTTGAGAGCTTTCAACCGGATATGCTATTGTTGGTTGATTATCCTGGGTTTAATCTTCGAATTGCCAAATGGGCAAAATCAAAAGGTATTCCTGTAACCTATTATATTTCTCCTCAGATATGGGCTTGGAAAGCATCACGCATTAAATTAATCAAGGAAACGGTTGATAAAATGTATTGTATTTTGCCTTTTGAGAAACCTTATTATGAGAAAGAGGGCTTTGAAGTTTCTTATTTCGGTCACCCTCTAATTGATGCGAAACAAAATTACGAGAATCAAAAAGAATCAGTCACTGCAAAAAACAAACCTGTTTTAGCACTCCTTCCAGGGAGCCGAGAACAGGAGGTGAAAAGGAAGCTAGCTGTTATGCTGAAAGCTGTGGTTAAGTATACAGAATTTAACACGGTTGTTGCTTGCGCTCCGAACCTACCTTCTTCTTTTTACGCGCAATACAAAAAAGATTATCCTTTTGCAGAATTTGTTTCTGGTAAGACCTACGATTTGTTGTCAATTGCTGATTTTGCAATTGTTACATCAGGAACGGCAACTCTTGAGACAGCCATTTTTAGAGTGCCTCAGGTTGTTTGCTACAAAAGCTCTTATCTTTCTTATAAGATTGCAAAATCTCTAGTTAATATTCGTTTTATTTCACTCGTGAATTTGATTATGGACAAGGAGGTGGTTGTCGAGTTGATTCAAGGTGACGTATCAAAAAATAAAATCCAAAAGGAACTTGATCGATTAATTTATAATGATTCATACAGGCATGATTTAATGAAAGCTTATGATGAAATGATAGCTTTATTAGGAAATGAAGGTTGTAGCAAGAAAATTGCACAAGATTTGTTAGGTTTTTATTGAATATGAAATTTGCAAAGTATCTTTTTTTCTGTGTTGTATTTCTTCATTCATTTTCAAATGAGGCTCAAAATTTATTGATTCGTGTTTTTTCGCAAAAAAAAATCCAGTCCATTGAATTGGAAGTAATACAAGGTAGCTATCAGGTACATAGTGCTGAAGGTTTTTTATTAGAGATTAACGACGGGCAATCCCTCAAATTGCAGGTCAATTCCTTAAATCAAATTCATGTTGCTAAAAACGGAGATTTTATTGGGGTATATGATACTTTGTCCTTATTTCAATCAAGTCATTTTGACTATATTCGATTATCCCCGGAGTTATTGAACAACAGTAATGTGAAATCAAGACAATATGAGGGAGATTTTGAAATATCTGCTTTTCATGGCCATATTCAGGTCTTAAATTCAATTTTTTTAGAATCTTATTTAGAAGGTGTATTAGCATCTGAGGCGGGAATCCGTTGTGCAAAGGAATATTATAAAATTCAAGCCATTATCAGTCGAACTTTCGCAAAGAATAATCTGGATAAACATAGTGATCAGGGGTTTCACTTATGTGATGCAGTTCACTGCCAAGCCTATTATGGCAATTATCAAGGTGAGCTAAAAGCAATAAATAAGGGTGTTAAAGAAACACATGGATTGGTATTGGTAGATTCAAATAACTTTTCGTTTCCTACTTTTTTCTCGGCAAATTGTGGAGGTCAATCCGCTGAAACAGATCAGGTTTGGAATACATTTTTACCCAATTATATATCCCATGAGGATACCTTTTGTATCCATACGAGACAAGCAAATTGGGAAGTGTATATCCCAAAAACAAAGCTCTTAACCTATCTTTCAAAGAACTATTTTTTCGATATCTCGAAGAGAAAAAATAGACATATGGCATTCAACTTTAGGCAGAATGAGCGCAAAACCTTTTTTATTCATCCTTCTTTTGGAATTCCTCTTCGAGACCTCAGGTCTGCATTCAAGTTACGATCGACTTTTTTTAGTTGCGAACCGGTTGGCGATAAAGTTTTACTTCGCGGACGTGGTTTCGGTCATGGTATTGGCTTATGTCAAGAAGGAGCGATGGAGATGGTTAAATTTGGATTTAGCTATAAAGAAATCCTTAGCTTTTATTTTCGTGGTGCAGAATTGGCGGATTGGAACAGCCCAATCAGTCATTGGTGATTACGAATATATCTTCATCGTTTCGCTTGAAAAACTTTTTCTCTCGCGCATAGGCTTCAAGATTATCGAGATGACTTATATTGTTTAGATCGCTTTTGGTCTGTTGAAGTTTCGCTTTCATCGCTTCGTTTTGAAGTTCTAACTCGTTTAACTTTTTCTTTTGGTTTACGATATAGAATATATCATTATCATCTATTAATATGAGGTAGAAAAAAAATATACCAAAAGTAATAACGAACTTGTTTTTTAGAATAGGAAGCAGTTTTTTCACAATCAAATATAAGCAACGAAAGTCATGTATGACAGGCCCTATATAAACCTTATCAAACTCGGATTGTTGATTATTCCTCTCTGCAATTGTTGTAACGGGTTTTGATAAAGGCAAGGAAGCCTCGGTCATAGGCATATACTTCTTTTAAGCTACTCAAGATTTCGCATGACTCTGTGTTTGACTGTCTTAGGTTAGTTAATGAAACTGCACTCAGCATCGCGCCATATTTCAACGCTTTCAAATCCGTATCAGTCATCTTGTTGAAATCAGCTTCAGTCATTTTTTTGAGTTCCTCAATTCCATTTTTCCAAATTGTATTTGCCGTTCGTACGTCTTTTGAAGCTGCTCTGATAGGGGCCTCAAGAAATTTAATAGAAATCGGCTGGGTAGTAATTAAAGAGTAGTTTTCAACACCTTCAAGGAGTAATTCTAACAATTCTATTTTCTTTTCTTTATCTGTGCCATTATAAATCCCATAGTAACCATCATCTTCTTCTAAATTGTAGATGAGATAATTATTTAAAAAGTCATTTTGAAATTTATCAAGCCACATTTTATGAATCTTTTCATTGAAAATTCCGTTCAAATCCAATTCAATTGCCTCAGCAATACAATTTATAGTTTCTTCCCAAGGATCACTTACAATTGGGTCCGGAATCTCATTTCTATACTTACCATAGTATCCTTTTGCTAAGAATATATTGGGCGTTGGGTCGTTTACGTACTCTGGTTTAACGCGGTAGTCTTCGGCTTTTTTAACGAGCTTTGCAAAGTTACTGTCGGCATGTATTTGTGTAAGCTCATCAAGATTGTTTGCTGCAGTAACTATTGATTCTTGTTCAAAGGCAACTTCATCTTCCTCAATCTCTGTTTCTCCATTTTTGAGTACCACATCATATGTGAAGGTAACGGCGATTTCAACAGAATAGTTCCCGACTTTTAAAAATAAAACCTCTACCTCTTCAGCGCCTGCATCACCTTTGATGTATTTCCAATCTTTGCCTTCTCTTCCAGAGAAAAGCCAAGTAGTCGTGCCTCTTTTAGATCCATCATTTTTAAAGACAGAAGTAAATGTGACAGATGGTTTTTTATTGGTTTCTGAGTCAAGAAAAACAAGCTTTTTAGATTGCTTTACACTGAGTTTCGGGGAGGGTGCTTGAGCAATAGTTTGCAAAACGCTAAACTGAACAAGCAATACGAGTAAAAAGGAATTAAATTTCATAGTTGCGAATAATCATTTCAATTATTATGCCGAAAATACAAGTTTATTCGTGACTTTGTATTAATAGCTTTAAAATTTCTTGTGCAGCCTTTGAAATTTTTGTGCCGGGTCCATAGATACCAAACACGCCACATTTCTCTAAGAATGCGTAGTCTTTTTTAGGAATAACTCCACCTACAATAACCATAATGTCTTTTCTGTTAAATTCTTCAAGTGCCTTCAATACCTCAGGAACAAGTGTTTTATGGCCTGCGGCGAGTGATGAGATACCTAATATATGAACATCATTTTCAATGGCTTGCTTGGCTGCTTCTTTTGGGGTTTGAAATAGCGGACCTATATCTACATCGAACCCAATATCTGCAAATGAGCTTGCGATAATTTTTGCTCCACGATCATGTCCGTCTTGACCCATTTTAGCGATCATTATTCTAGGTCTTCTTCCTTCTAATTCAACAAATTCTGTTACAAGCTCTTTCGCTTTTTTAAAATCTTCGTCCATAGCAACCTCTTTTGAATATACACCGCTAATTGATTTTATTTTAGCAGTATATCTTTTGTAGACTTTTTCTAATGCACTTGATATTTCTCCTAATGTACAGCGAGCTTCAGCACATTTAATTGATAATTCAAGTAGATTTCCATTGTCATTTCTTGCCGCATTTTCAAGTGCCTTGAGGCATCTTTCTACCTTGCTCTTATCCCTATGCAATTTAATTTCTTTTAGCTTTTCAATTTGCGAAAGTCGTACTTTTTGGTTGTCGACATCAAGAATATCTATTTCCTTATCTTCCTTGTAGGGAAACAAGTTAAGCCCTATAATATGGTCTTTACCAGAATCTATGCGGGCCTGCTTCTTTGCCGCTGCCTCTTCGATTCTGAGCTTCGGAATGCCTGTTTCAATAGCTTTTGCCATTCCACCCAGTTCTTCAACCTCAGTAATGAGTTTCGATGCTTCTTTTAGCAAGTCATTTGTCGTTTTCTCAATGAAGTAGCTATTGTGATAAGGATCTATGAATGAGGTGATTCCTATTTCTTTTTGTAGAAACAACTGCGTATTTCGGGCAATTCTTGCTGAGAAATCTGTTGGAAGTGCAATTGCTTCATCCAAGGCATTTGTATGCAAAGACTGGGTTCCTCCAAACGTGGCTGACATCGCCTCAATGCATGTCCTGCAAATATTATTGAAAGGGTCTTGTTCAGTTAAAGACCATCCCGATGTTTGGCAGTGTGTTCTTAATGACATTGACTTTGGATTATTGGGTTCGAATTCGCTTAATAATTTTGCCCATAAAATCCTGCCAGCGCGTAATTTTGCAATTTCCATATGATAATTCATGCCAATGGCCCAAAAGAAACTCAATCTTGGTGCAAAATCATCTATTTTTAGACCTGCCTTTATACCCGTTCTTACATATTCTAGTCCATCTGCAATTGTATATGCCAATTCAATAGACGCTGTTGCACCAGCCTCGTGCATATGGTAGCCAGATATTGAAATAGAATTAAATTTTGGCATATGGTTAGAAGTGTATTTGAAAATATCAGATATAATCCTCATCGACGGGGCAGGAGGGTAGATGTAGGTGTTTCGAACCATGAATTCTTTTAGAATGTCATTTTGAATTGTCCCTGCTAAGTCCTGTTCATTAACTCCCGATTCTCGCGCTGCTGCAATATAAAAAGCCATTATAGGCAAGACGGCACCATTCATAGTCATTGAAACCGACATTTTGTCCAAAGGAATTTCATTGAACAAGGTTTTCATATCCTCTATGCTATCGATTGCAACTCCAGCCTTTCCAACATCACCCTGCACACGTTCATGGTCGGAATCGTAACCTCTGTGCGTCGCCAAATCGAAAGCTACAGATAGGCCCTTTTGCCCAGCTTTTAAATTTCTTTTATAAAATGCATTTGAGTCTTCTGCCGTTGAAAATCCGGCGTATTGTCGAACTGTCCATGGTCGACTCGTATACATTGAGCTATATGGACCTCCCAAAAATGGGGCAAACCCTGAAACAAATTTCACATGGTGCAAGCCATTTAGGTCTTCACAGGTATATTTCGTTTTAAAACGGATTTTCTCAGCAGTTTCGAATGTCTCTCCTAATTCCTTTTCTTCGGGATTTTTTAGAAAATCTGCTTCGCTGAGTGCTTTATATTTATTTCGCCTATGCATTCCCTCCCTTTTCAAAAATTAAATATTCAAAATCCAAATAGCTTGGTACTTTTGACCATGTGTTTTTTTGTTCCTTGGTATTTTTGAATAAGTTGATACCTATTAGCTCTTGATCGGCCTTCTCAAATGCATCTGATTTTATAACCCTTGTTTTATGAATGCTTTCTTTCAGATGCTCAATGATTATATCGTTATCCTCTATCTCCATGAACTTTAAAAATTGAGACCAACACTTTTGGATCAAAACAAGTGTCATTTTCTCACTAAGATAAGCCCCTCTCATTGGGTCATTAACTTTCGTTAAATAGGATTCTTCTTTTAATATATGTGATATATTCAGTGCTAACCTTTTATAAAACCAGTTGTTAGGTTCCATAGAATAGGTGTGGGAAGAATGTATTAATACAGCGCTCACTCCACCACTAATCGAAGATATGCTTTCCGTCGTTTGTCTCAGAACATTGGTGTCAGGGTCTTTTAAAGATTTATTTGTCCAGCCCATCCTTCCCAATATTGATGTCTTTGGAATTGATTTGTTATTCTTCAGAAGAATGTGACGCCAAAGCCATTTTAACGTTCTAACCTTGGCCAGTTCTATAAAAAAATCGGACCCAATACCAATTTCAAATGATATGTTGCTCGGATCCGTTTTACAGATCAAGGATTCTGCAAAATAAAGAATTGTACTTAGCTGATCCTTCGAATTCGCTCCAATTTGCTCCAAATGGAACCCATTGACCATGAGCTTAAACCCCGCTTCAAGTATAGAATTTATATCGTGAGGTCGCAATGGATCAATTGATATACTTACATGTTTTTTTGCGCTTTTGGGTATGAAATTAATGAAGGCCTGTAGCTCATTTTCTTCCTCAAAGGCAACGATAATATTTATATACTCGATATGAATTTCTTTAAAAACCAAATTCCAATCTGTGGATTTCGTGGAAATATTAAAGTACAAAACGTTGGCCCCTTGCGAGAGACATTTTAAAGCAAAAGCATTCGCTTTTTTTTCATTTAAAACAGGGATGTAGGCACTAATTCCCCAATCATTTGGATCGCTACTTTGATGAGCGCCAAAATCGTAGTCCAATGTTTTTTGTGAGGGATCAAATTCTATTCCTTCCACTTCATTCTTGTAGGAAAGATTTCCAATGACTTTTGTTTCCGCCTTTATTTTTGATCTCCATGCTTCGAGATCAGGTGCATTAAAATTATCCAAGTTGAACTTCATACGTGCTTGCTCATTCAAAGATAGAATAAATGATTCTATTGAGGTGAATCACACAAAATGAATCTATTATGTTTTGTCCTCAGTCATCTTTTTTTGTAATTTCAAAACAACAATTTAATACATCACGAAAATGGGGTTTCACCGTCTTACTGAAGCATGCATGATTTTTGCTTTCCCTATTTTATTGAATAGCTTTTGTCACGCTCAGGGCTATGGCTTTTCCGGGAGCAGATCTCAAGGTCTCGCAAATGCTAGTGTATGTCTAGATGATGTTTTTTCATACCATAATAACCCCGCAAATTTAGCAAACATTGAAGCTGTCTCTTTTGGTTTGGCTTATGAAAATAGATTTTTATTAAAAGAGCTTCAACATCAAAGTTATTCAGTTTCAATTCCTATGGGAAGAGGAGTCTTTTCTGTTGGTGGGAACACGTTCGGCTATAAGGACTTTAGAACCTTTAAGAATGGCTTGGGTTACGCCATGAAGCTTTTAGATGACTTATCTGTTGGTGTTCAAATTAATCATCAAATGATTCGACTTTCCGGTCCTTATGGAATTAATCAAACGGTTACTGGTGAATTTGGTCTTTCATATAAAATAACTAAAGACTGGCGTTTTGGGATGGCGATTTTCAATGTTGGACGAAATCAATTGATTGAAGATCCTGTGGAACGTTATGGTTCATCTATGCGATTGGGAAGTGCCTATAAAGTCTCTAATATGGTTCTGTTTGTTGCAGAATTAGAAAAGGACATCCTCAACCCAATGCGATTTAAGTCAGGAATTGAGTATAAACCTCTTCAGAATATGATTTTCAGGATTGGTTTTGCCACAAATCCAATTGAGCTAAGTTTTGGTTTAGGTTGGTTGTTTTCGGAAAGGTACCATTTGGATTTCGGCACCCAATACCATCAAATTATTGGTTGGTCACCCAACGTATCTTTTCGATTTGATTTAAAGAAATGAAACAAGTTCTATTCTTCATATCAATGCTTTTAAGCCTCACTTTTCACGCTCAAGAGCGAAGTGAAATTATTCAGCAGCGCATTGAGTTTATTTCTGAACAATTGGAGACCGAAAATATAGATTTAACTAATCTTTTAGAGCAATTTAATTTCTATATAGATAACCCGATTGATTTGAATAAGTCTTCTCGGGAAACCTTAAATGACCTAGGATTACTTACAGATATTCAAATTAGTGACCTACTGGTGCATAGAAAGTTGCATGGCAAGCTGATTTCTATATATGAGCTACAGAGTTTGAAGTTTTGGGATCTTGAGACTATTTATTTAGTGCTGCCTTTTGTGACGCTAGATGAACGCTTAGATGGTCTCCATCTTACTTTTAACGAGGCCATGAGAGAAGGTAAGTTTGATTGGTTCCTGCGTTTTCAGCCGACAATCGAAAAAAAAGCCGGATATCAAGATGTTCCTGACTCTCTATTGGAACAATCTAGCAAGTATTATTATGGTAATGATCATAAATATTACTCTCGCTTCAGGTATTCATACAAAACAAACATAAGTATTGGTATTACTGCCGAAAAAGATGCCGGTGAATCATTTTTTAGAGGTGCTCAAAAAAATGGTTTTGATTTTTATTCAGCTCATGCATTTTACAAAGGGGGTAAGTACCTGAAATCTGTTGCCTTAGGCGATTATCAAATTCAACTGGGACAGGGATTAAATTTGTGGTCGAGTTACGCTTTTGGTAAATCATCTGATATTCTAACAATGAAGCGTAATCCAGTTTCTATTAAACCTTACACTTCCGTTGATGAATCTAGGTTTTTTCGTGGTGCTGCAATTAATTTAGCCTACAAGAAGCTTGAGCTAGTGTTGTTTTCTTCTTTTAAAAGAATTGATGCCAGTGGTGTTCAAGATTCTTTGCAAGAAAATTTAGAGTTTGTATCCTCTATCAATCTTTCTGGTTTGCATCGTACTTATTCTGAGATTGCAAAAAAAGATGCATTAAAAGAGTTTATTACAGGTGCTTCAATTCAGTTTCAAAACGACTTTTTAAAGCTTGGAATTCAGGGTGTTTATTTACATTATGACCAACCGGTTCAATTGAATCCAAGGCCGTATAATCAATTTTATTTTACTGGTAACAATTGTCTTTCCTTAAGTTCCGACTATAATTATGTGTACAGAAACCTTAATGTTTTTGGGGAGGTAGCATACTCAGTCAATGAGAACTACTCTGGCTTGGCCATGCTCCATGGAGCCTTGCTTGCAATTGATACGCGCTTCAGTCTAGGACTATTATATCGCGACTATGATGAAGCATACCAAACTATGTATAATGCAGGTTTTTCAGAGGGTAGTAGAACTCAAAATGAGAATGGATTATATACGGGATTTAAATTTAAAATCTCCAAAGCGTGGTCGGTGAATGCTTACACTGATGTTTTTGAATTTCCATGGATGAAATATGGTGTTGATGCACCGTCAAAGGGACATGAGTTTTTGATTCAACCTATTTATAAACCTAGTAAGGCATTTGAGTTATATGTCAGATTTCGCGAGCAGCTTCGTCAAAAAAATGAGTCTCCGTCTACTGGCGTGATCACGAACGTTGAAAACGTTTTACAGCGTAATTTTAGAATTAATATCAGCAACAAAATAAATAAGGTACTTACCTTAAAAAGTAGGATCGAATGGGTTTCTATTAAACGCGATAGTCGGGCAAAGGAAAAGGGATTATTGATTACACAAGATATTGCATATAAACCAAAATCTTTTCCACTTTCATTCAACCTAAGGTACGCGCTCTTTGACACGGATAGTTACGATACGCGAATCTATTCATACGAGAATAATGCTTTATATGTTTTTTCTGTTCCTGCATATTACTTTCAGGGGAGTCGTTGTTATCTTTTGGCAAGATATTCCTTTGGTCGTTCCACAGATCTGTGGGTGAAATATGGTTTTTTTCTTTACAATAATCGTGATGAGATTGGTTCTGGAGCCGAACAAATACAAGGGGATCGGAAATCAGACTTAACAATTCAGCTAAGGATATCTTTTTAATTTTTTTATTTGAGTGTTACTTTTTAAATGCCTTTGCGTTATGTAAAGTGTAAGGTGCTCCTGCAAGTGCATTTTATACCATGTCAAACTAGAAAACAAAGTACTATGTCCTCAACTTCACTGTATCACCAGAGTGATACCCGTATTCAAACGGAACTTCAAATTATTGAAAAGTCTAAAATCAACCCTCAACATTTCGCTCCGCTTTATGACCAATATTACGAAAGCATTTTTAGATATGTAATCAAGCGTATTAATGATTCGGATTTGGCTTGTGACATTACCTCGAATGTCTTTGTCAAGGCTATCACCAATCTTTCAAAATATGAGTTTAGAGGCTTGCCCTTTTCATCTTGGTTGTTTAGAATTGCTAAAAGTGAGGTTTATCAGTCGTTTAGAGACCAAAAGGCTAAAAGAACGGTGAGTATCGATAAAGTAACAATTGTTCAGGTTTTTGAAGAGCTAGAGGTAGATGCTCTTGATGAACACAAGGAAAAACTAAAAATAGCCTTGAGGAGAATAAATGAAAATGACCTTGCTCTAATTGAGATGCGTTATTTTGAAAAACGATCGTATCGCGAAATTGGTGAGATTTTAAGTGTAACGGAAAACAATGCAAAAGTTAAGACCTTTAGAGCATTACAAAAATTGAAAGTATTATTTAAGGAATAAGTATATGAGAAAAATTTTATTCAACAAAAAAGAGCTAAGCTCTGATCAAATTAAAAGCATGCGCGATTTCGATTTGGTCCTAAAAAAAGTTAAAGCGCAGCGAGATTATTGGAGTAGTCCATGGTTCTATGGAACCGTAGGTTTAGCGTCTATATTGTCCTTCTTAATGTTTATTTGATGGGTTCGAGTTATTAATTAACCCTTTTCTCTTTTGTAAACTAGGGAAAATTCCCTAATTTCGTAAAGAATTACAATATGTTTTAAGATGAAAAAAGTTACATTCTTCTTTTTCTTTTCATTGTTTCTGTTCTCTTTACGAGGACAGCACGCAAACTTTAACTCCCAAAGGAATTGGTCTTTGCATAAAAAAGAACTACAAATTGGTGTAGGTGCAACTCAATTTAACGGTGATTTGGGTGGTGCTGAAGGTATAGGTCGTGACTATAGTTTAAAGGATATTAACTGGCCTTCAACTGGTGTTGCTTTTTGGTTGGGATATAGACAACGATTTCATCCTTACTTTGCAACAACAACTAGTTTGTGTGTTTTTAATCTTAAAGGGGCTGATTCACTTTCAGCCAATGTTAATCGTAATGCAAGAAACTTGCACTTTAGAAGTCTAGGTGTAGAAATTCAACAAAGAATTGAATGGATTTTTGCAGCAAATGAGAAATTTGGTTCAACGTACAACTTGCCAGGCAATTATTCTAAGAAAAACAGATCTCAACAATATTATGTGTTTGGTGGTATTGGATTATGCTACTTCAACCCTAGAGCAATGGATGCCGATGGTAATTGGACTTCATTGAGAAAATTAAGAACTGAAGGTCAGAGTAAAGCATATTCTCCAGTGACGCTTACCATGCCGGCGGGAATTGGTTTCCGAATGGGTATTTCTAGGATGTGGCGCGTCGGTATTGAGCTAGCATATGTCAAAACGTTTACTGACTATATGGATGATGTCAGCACGGTCTATGCAGATCCTATTAACCTATCAACTGAAGCACAACAGTTTGCAAACATGGCTGATCCTGGGGACGTAACTTTTGCACCTGGACAGCAGCGTGGTGATTCAGATCAAAAGGATGCATACTATCACATGAATGTCGTGTTTACGCGAAACCTTACATATAAAGATTACGGAAAGCAGCGTAAGAAATTGAACTTAAAATCAATGGGTAGATACAAGGTTTAATTCAACCGATAAAATATTTTAAAGCGAGTTCATACTCGCTTTTTTTATACCTTTGAATATGTACTATCTACTCCGAAGAATACTCTTTGTTTTCGATCCAGAAAAGGTGCATTATTTCACAATGGATAGTCTATCATTACTTCTTAGATTACCTCCTTTACGTTGGCTTTTTAATAGCTTATTTCTCTGTAATGACACGGGTCTAGAGACAGATGTTTTTGGTTTGAAATTTAAAAATCCTGTTGGCTTGGCTGCTGGCTTCGATAAGAACGCCAGGTACATTAATGAATTATCATATTGTGGTTTTGGATTCATCGAGATTGGTACATTAACACCTAAAGCTCAAGCTGGAAACCCAAAGGTTAGATTGTTTCGATTAAAGGAAGATCACGGAATCATAAATCGCATGGGTTTTAATAATGAAGGTGTAGAAATGGCTATTCACCACCTCAAAAAGGCCCGGAAGAATGGAGTTATTGTAGGTGGGAATATTGGAAAGAATAAAGTTACACCTAATGAAAAAGCAGTAGATGATTATCTTATTTGCTTTGAACGTTTATTTGACTTTGTAGATTATTTTGTTGTGAATGTATCCTCTCCAAATACTCCTAACTTAAGAGCGCTTCAAGAAAAGGAACCTTTAGAACATTTGTTAAACGTACTTGTATCTAAAAACAATACCTACGATAATCCGAAACCAATTTTATTGAAAATCGCTCCTGATTTATCCAATACTCAATTAGATGATATTGTGGATCTTTTTTCATCAACCCATATTGATGGTTTAATCGCTACGAACACCACAATTTCACGAGAAAATCTAGTTACAGATGTTAAAGTAGTTAAAGGAATCGGTGCCGGTGGGCTTTCTGGTCGTCCAGTTAAAAATAGATCCACTGAAGTAATCAGGTATATTACAAATAAATCTCATGGTAAAATCCCTATTATTGGGGTCGGTGGTATTCATTCGGAGGAAGATGCCATAGAAAAATTAAAAGCTGGAGCTACCTTGATTCAAATGTATACAGGATTTATTTATGAGGGCCCTGCGGTAATAAAAAGAATTAATAAGGCAATCATTGAGTACAGAAGAAATAAATAACATTCCTATTAAGCTCGTTGAATGTCCAAGAGATGCTATGCAAGGTCTTAAGCATTTCATTCCTACGGATTTAAAAGTTGAATACATTAATAAACTTATTAATTGCGGTTTTGACTCATTGGATATGGGGAGCTTTGTCTCACCTAAGGTTATACCTCAGCTTCAGGATACTTCCATTGTACTTGACAAAATAAACCCTAGTCCCGATACAAAATTACTCACGATTGTTGCTAATGTTCAAGGAGCCCGGGAAGCAGTTGAATATGATAGTATTCAGTGTTTAGGTTATCCGTTTTCTATCTCTGAGACTTTTCAAAAAAGGAATATTAATAAAAGTATTGATGCTTCTATGACGCTATTAGATCGGCTTTATAATATTGCTGGGAACAGAGATAAAGAAGTCATTTTATATCTTTCCATGGGTTTTGGCAATCCGTATGGTGACCTATGGTCGGAGGGACTTGTTGAAGAATGGGTTCATAAGTTAAATTCGAATTTTGCCACAACAATTATTGCCATTTCTGATACGATTGGTTGTGCCAAACCAGATCAGGTTGAACGGATTTTTAAAAATCTAAATGCATCTTTTGATGAAATTGAGTTTGGTGCTCATTTACATGTATTACCGAACAATGTTCAAGCCCTTTCCGAGGCTGCTTTTAACGGTGGTTGTCGTAGGTTTGATAGTGTTATAAAGGGTTTTGGAGGTTGCCCTATGGCGAAAGATGATTTAACGGGTAACATGCCTACAGAATTATTGCTTAGTTGGTTAGAGTCTAAAGATATTCAACATGGGGTTGTGCGAGAATCATTTGCGGATGCTCTAGATTTTTCTAACCAAGTTTTTAAATCCAATATCTAGTTTTATGAATCGACGTAATTTATTCTGGATATGTATTTTCTCAATCGTTTTAAGTTGTGGGGGTGAGAATAATGCTTCTCAAAACAATGTGGATCTTGAAAAAGATATTGATGATGTTACTGCTAATGATTCTGGAGAACCGTCGATAAGTGTAAATCTTTTAGCTGAAATAAATAACTCCTCAGAGGAGCTAAATGCGAGTTCAAATATAATTGATACGCTTTTTCTGTCAATTCATAACTCAGTTCAAGATGGTTTTGCTTTGATGTGTAAATTTGAAGCTGAAAATAAGACAAAACTTAAAACATACGTTTTTGATCGAAATTCTGAAGGTGAATTGATTCAAAAGAATGCCTTTGTTGGAATTTTGTTAGGCAAAGATACAGCCACCATTGATTATCCGAAAATAATGCTTCGTTTTGTAGAGCTTGACAAAAAGGAGGACCTTTATTCTTATAATTGTTGGTTTGGTTTTGACCGAAATATTTCTAAGTATGTCTTTGAACACTGTGTTTCTATAAATAAAACCTATAAAGGTCGCAGAAAATCTTTAGATGTTTATTATTCTGAGGTGGAGTCAATTGAAGACCAGATACTGACAAACAAAGAGGTACTTTCAGTTTTAGAAATGAACAATTATTTGAATTGAAGCTCTTTGTTCACGCCAATGCCGAATAAGGCAAAGTCGTATTTGGCAGGATCTTTGGCATCCAATTTCCTTAATTTATAAATAAGCTCCTCATTAGTTTTCCAGTCGTTCTGCTTTCGCTTTAATATACCAAGGTTTCTAGCTATATTTCCTGTATGCACATCGAGAGGTACATATAATTCACTTTTGGATATATTATCCCAAAGGCCAAAATCAACTCCTTTTTCATTGCTTCTAACCATCCATCTAAGAAACATAACCAATCTTTTACACGCCGAGTTTTTCATCGGATTTGAAATGTGTTTTTCGCTTCTTTGCTCATGCGCCGTATCTAAAAAAACCGATCTGAAATTTGCAATACGCATTTTTAGTCCAATTTCTTTTTCATCTACATTGCTAAATGCTCCTTCTAGACCTTCCTTGTTTTTATATAGATTCTTTAGGCTCCGACAAAAAAAGTTTAAATCGATTCCATTAAAAGTTCTATGCACAAAAGGAAGCGGTTTTAGGCTCTCGTAATCCATTATGAAATCATAAGGAGCGTCGCCAAACAATTCCATTAATCGGTCTCCACTTTTTAAAATACTCAATCGGTTTCCCCAGGCTAATGATGCCATGAAAAAGGCGGAAATCTCTATGTCCTCCTTCTTAGTATACCTGTGCGGTATATTAATTGGGTCATTTTCAATAAAACTTGGACACTCGTATTGATTCGCTTTAAAGTCGAGGTATTCTTTTAAATCTTTCTGATTCATTTACTGAATGAAATCTCCATCTTTCATTGTCAAAGTTCGGTCTGCCATCGCAGCCAATTCTTTGTTGTGTGTAACAATGACGAAGGTTTGATTGAACTCCTCTCTTAGTGCAAAAAATAGTTCGTGTAGCTCTTGTGAGTTTCTTGTATCTAAATTACCTGATGGCTCGTCTCCAAAAATAATCTTCGGTTCGTTAAATAATGCACGACAAACGGCTGCTCTTTGTTGTTCTCCACCTGATAGCTGCGACGGCTTGTGGTTTAACCTGTCTTGAAGCCCAATTTTTTCAAGGAGCATTTCTGCTCTTTCTTTTGCCTGTTTCTTCGCATCTCCTCTAATGAGTCCAGGGAGCATTACATTTTCTGTAGCAGTAAATTCTGGTAGTAATTGATGAAATTGAAAAATAAAACCAAGTTTTTGATTTCTAAAGGCAGATAGCTCATTTTGACTTAGCTCAAATGGATTCATATTGTCGATACTTAGTTCTCCTGAACTAGGTTGATCTAAGGTCCCCAATATTTGTAGTAATGTTGTTTTTCCTGCGCCTGACGAACCAACGATTGATACAATTTCCCTTTCTTTTATCTCTAGATTTACGCCATTTAAAATGTGTAAGTCACCATAGGATTTTGTAATCTGTTTGGCTTTTAGAATCATTTCTTGATATTTAATTGATGGCCCATTCTTTCTTTTTTGGTCAAGAGGTAATCTTCGTTGTGTATATTGCATTCTATTTCAATAGGTACAGTTTCGGTTATTTCTAAGCCGTATCCAACGAGACCGGTTCTTTTTTTCGGATTATTGCTAATTAATTTCATTCTTTTTACTCCCGAGGCACGAAGTATTTGAGCTCCCACGCCATAATCTCTTGCGTCTCCTTTAAAGCCTAATTTTAAATTGGCTTCTAACGTGTCATAACCCTCTTCTTGCAGCTTATATGCTTTTAATTTATTTACAAGACCAATACCTCTTCCTTCTTGGTTCATATAAAGAACAACCCCTTTACCTGCTTTTTCAATCATTTTTAAGGCTTCCTGAAGCTGGTCTCCACAATCACACCTTAAAGAACCCAGAATATCACCCGTGAAGCATGAAGAATGGACGCGAACAAGTACGGATTCATTAGGATCCCATTCCCCTTTAATTATTGCTAGATGCTCTTCACCAGTGGTTAGTTGTTTAAAAGCTTTAAGCTGAAAGTTTCCATACTTAGAAGGCATGTCAACTTTAACCAATTCTTCTATGAGCGTTTCATGTTGCATTCGATAAGCAATAAGGTCCTCTATAGAAACAATTTTTAGATCAAATTTCTTTGCAATTTTAATTAATTCAGGAAGTCTTGCCATAGAACCATCTTCATTCATGATTTCAACAATGAGACCTGCAGGTTCATATCCTGCAAGACGACTCATATCTACAGCAGCTTCAGTGTGACCGGCCCTTCTCAATACACCCCCCTTTTTTGCTCTTAATGGGAAGATGTGCCCAGGTTTACCAAGTTGATTTGGTTTGGTATTAGGATCTATAAGGGCTTTTACGGTTTTTGACCTATCCGCAGCAGAAATTCCGGTTGTACATCCTTTTCCAATAAGATCTACAGAAACAGTAAAAGGGGTGTCAAAATGAGAATTATTAGAATGGACCATCATTTCAAGACCCAATTCATCGCATCTTTCCTCAATAAGTGGTGCACAAATTAAGCCTCTTCCGTGGGTCGCCATAAAATTGATTAGCTCGGGAGTTGCATTTCTTGCCGCAGTCAAAAAATCACCTTCATTTTCTCTGTTTTCATCATCAACAACAATGATGACTTTTCCATTTTTGATAGCCTCTAAGGCTTCTTCTATGGTGTTTAATTGAAATGACATATTTAGTATGTAAATAATTTATAACCTATTTATTTCAATGGTATTTTTTTTAGTGTCTCCAGGTAAAAATTCCAAAACTTTTGAACCGAGGATATTTGTACTTTCTCATCCGGAGAGTGAGCTGCTCTAATGTTGGGCCCAAATGAAATCATGTCTGCATTTGGAAGATGCGTTCCTAAAATACCGCATTCTAATCCTGCATGACATGCTTTGACCTGTGGATCCTCGTTGAACATATCCTTATACAACTGCTCCATAATGGTTAGTATATCTGAATTCGGATTGGGCTGCCACCCAGGGTAATCCCCAGTTTGTATGACATTGCAACCCATACTTTCAAAGCTGCACCTTATGGTCATTGCAATTTCGTCTTTTGTCGATTCTACACTACTCCTCTGTAAGGACTGCGTGATAAATTCATTGTTTTCAATGAGTACTCGAGCCAAACTTGAGGATGTTTCAACCAAACCAGCAATGTCTGGACTCATTCGAAACACACCGTTATGAACACAGCACAAGGTGTTAACAATCTTATTAGAATCCTTTTCAGAAATAACCTCAGGCATAGACTCTACTGCTGCAAATGTTATTAGCAGGTTGGGCTCAATGCTTTTATACTCACTATGGAGCACTTTGGCTTGTCGTTCAATTTCAGCTTGAACATTTTTTAATTCGACTGATGGAATTGCAATAATCGATTTAGCCTCTCTCGGAATAGCATTTCTTAGACCTCCACCGTCAAATGAACCTATCAATACGG
>CESZ01019538.1_pt1 | contig 22787 bp, 20 predicted proteins | sample 531081 | NCBI WGS metagenome assembly CESZ01 (sample SAMEA2621260, study PRJEB7988) | marine metagenome | biome: marine biome (ENVO:00000447); feature: surface water layer (ENVO:00002042); material: "saline water (ENVO:00002010), including plankton (ENVO:xxxxxxxx)" | depth 5 m | reverse complement strand
AACCCAAAGTTGCAAAACCCAAAGTTGCAAAACCCAAAGTTGCAAAAGCGGAAGCGGTAGCCAAAATTAGAGGCAATTATACTTTAGTAGTCATGCCTACTTATAATCGTAGTCAAAATATAGAACAACGAATTCATATGATGTTAAATCAAACCGATAAACAATTAGATTTTTTAATTATAGATGATGGTTCTACTCTTGAACATAAAACTACATTTAGACAATTAATAGAACAATATAAAACGCATACAAATATTATTTTTATGGAAAATGATGTAAATATGCATATAGCAAAAACATTGAATAAAGGAATAGACTATTTGTTGAATGATAGCAAATATGGTTATTTTACTTGGATTTCCGATGATAATGACTACTATCCAGAATTTATAGAAACATTAAAACAAAGTTGTAGTTTTTTTTCGTATAGTGCTTTTGATAGAAAAAATCTAATGAATGGTAAAGTAACTAAAACAACCAAACAATATGATGGATTAAAAGACCTATTGGGTACATTTCATGGATGCGCCTCTTTTATGTGGACTAGAGAAGCTGTTGAAGAAATAGGTTTATATACAGACAATATAAGAGGGTGTGAAGATTTTGAATATTTATTAAGAACTTTTAAACGAAATGAACAAAACTGTACATATGTATCACAATCATTAATGTCTTACAAAGTGCATTCAGATAGTTTATTTCAAAAAGATAAATCAAATATATTAACATTAAAGTCATTTATTGTACAATTATATAAGTATTTTGTACATAATACTACCTTTATATATTATTCAAAAACAAGGTGGGATTTATTATTTCAAAGACCTCATCAAATTATGAGATTTATGCCATTAACATTAAATAAATGTTTTATAGGAAATGTAAATACTATAAGTTATGATGATACATATAACTTATTGATTGTTCCATATAGATTAAAAGAGGTTGTTTATGCAATAACTAACTATACAAACATAATTACATATTTTACAGATACAAGATTATATAATGAAATTATAAATAAACCAGGAAAAAAAATATATGATTTGATTGATGCTCCTATTAATGAGTTTAGTGTATGGAAACCTAATCTTGAAAAATGTGTTAAAAATTCAGATCATGTAACATATTCTCATCCTGATTTAGTAAAATTTTTAAATGAAATTGATAATACTAAACAATATACTTATATTTCTAATGCGTGTGATTATGAACATTTTTCCAAATCTAAAAATAGAATTGGCGAAAGACCAGCTGACTTTCCACAAAATGATAAACCAATTTTAGGATATTATGGTGCATTCTCTGAATGGTTAGATTATGATATTATAAGAAAATATGCAAATGAAGGTATCTATCATATTATAATGATTGGTGGAATAAAAGGAAATGCTAAATATAATATGAGATTTGAACATCAAAATATTACATGGTTAGATCATAAGTCATATGATGAATTACCATATTATTTAAGTTGGTTTGATAAATGTTTTTTACCTTTTAAAGATTGTGAATTAACAAAATATGTGAATCCTTGTAAATTATGGGAATATATGGCATCAGAAAAAGAAATAATTAAACATAATGTTAATATGGGTGCTAACGAAATTGTAACCTATGAAGAGATTTGTAAAAATATAAATAAAATTGTATCAAACAAAAAATATGAGAATACAGCAATAGTTCTTGATAAATATTTAAAAGGTGGTATTGAAAGACATACTGATTTATTAGAAAAAGAATTAAATGCAGATGTATTGGTATTTAATCAATATTCAAAAAGATATAAAAAGATTAATGATTCTATATGTTCAAAATATGATGTAGTTTTATGGCAAAATGTATTCAATAAATTACCTCCAAAAGCCACGAATCAAAAGTACATTTACATAGTACATAGTCAATGTGACTGGTGGAATGATAATCAAAGAATGATTGTTAAAGAAAATAATCATTTAATTGATATATATATATATGTTAGTAATAGTGTAAAAGACAATTTTGAGAAAAATATATTAATACCGGATAATAATTATGTTATAGAAAATCAACTTCCAGAAATGAAAAATGATAGACAAGAAATACCAGGATTATTTGTTTCCAGTGGAAGTTTCAATAAAATGAAAGGTCATTTTGAATTAATTCAACAATTTAGTAAATTAGATAATAGTAATACACTAGAAATATATGGAGATATTCATAATATAGATTATTTTAATACGTTGCAAAAGCATATAATTGATAATAAATTAGATAATATTAAATTATTTGAGTATACTGATAAATACATTGAACGTTTAAAAGAAGCAGAGTATTTTTGTTTATTCAGTAAATCAGAGGGGTGTTGTTATTCAATATTAGAAGCTATATCTTTAAACAAAAAAATTATTTGTGGTAAAAAATGTTTAACGGATAATATGTTAGATTATCCGAATCTTAGACACTCTTTTGATATATTTAATAAATCTCTTAACGTTTATGATAATAGCTACTATTTCAAAATCAGCTATGAGTTTATAATAAATAATATTATAAACGATATCGCAATTAGCGATGAAATATACAAGAAGTTTTACAACTACATTAGTCAGAAAACTAGGTATGATGTAACAGTTTTAACTCCGTCTTATAATTGTTCAAGAAACTATCTATCTTTACTAAGTAAAAGTATAGAAGATCAAACTTTTAGAAACAACTTTTGGTTAATTATGAATGATGCTTCGTCTAACAAAGATAGTATTGATTTCTTAAATGAATTAAATACAAAAAAAAATACTCTAGTGTTTAGTAACTTTAACAATTTAGGATTATCAGCAAACAGAAACGCTGGTTGGAATAAAACTAAATCTCCATATATCTTATTTATTGATGATGATGACTACATTTCAAATAATTGTATTGAGAAATACGTCTGGTATTTGTCTAACTCGGATAACTATTTTGTATATTCACACTATGAAACTTTTGGGAATAGAAGTATAGAGTTCCGCTATAATAGTGATCGGGGATCTAAAAACTTAACAGAGAATGGTTTTACATCTAGCTTCATGATAAAAAACATCATTAATCTTAGATTTGATGAAAATATTACTACCGGTGCAGAAGACTGGGATTTCTTTTTAAATCTATTTTCTAAAAACTATTTAGGATATTGTCTAGAAGAAATTAACTTTTTTTATAATGAGAAAGAAAATCCACGAAAATGGAGATTTGACTGCATTAAAAACTTTAATACTAAGTATGAAAATTTAGTAAATTATTTCCCAACCATAAATAAATTCTCTAATAAAGATATTAACGAAGCAGAATATTATCAATTAACTAAAATACATAACAAACATTACTATTATTTATTTATTATAAATGAAAATGAATTAAAATATATTATAGATAATATAATATTAAAAAAGTTTAAGATTAACTTGAAGAGATCTTACTTTATTTTATATGATATTGATAGTACTTTTAACCATAAATATGTTAAAATTTTAGGGAATATAACTAATAACTATTTTAATCTTTCAGTATTTGTAAAAAAAGAGTCTTATAGGAAATTTATTGAGTATTTTATTCTAACTCATAATACTGTATATTTATTTTCATCTTTTTATAAATCACAAAATATAGATAAATATTTCTTACTTAGTTATTTGGAAAGATTTGAATTAATTTAAAATCATTTTTGTAAAAGTTAAATAATATTATCATATATGACAATATGTGCTATTAGGGGATAATTGAAACAGGATCCATATAAATTTTATTTTTTTCAAAAAATTGTAAATCTTCTTTAAATATTTCATTAAATTGTAAATATTCACTTTTTTTAAGTTCTATTTTTAAATTACTACCACCACCCTTATTTAAATGATATAAATTTTTTAAAGGCATGGATTTATTGTAAAGAATAAAAAAGATATCAGAAAAGAATTTATCATAATTTTTTTCTATATTAATTATAATAATTTTATCTAAATTAATATCTGAATTCAATATTTGATTTTTAACATGATGTATTTCGGTAATTGTATCATATTTGATATCCTTATAATTAATTTCCAACAAAAAATTTAAATAATTATTAATATTTTCAAATCTATTAGGGTATTTTGTATCAAATATTTCTGATTTTAAATAAATATTTTTAAAAAAACTTAAAAATCTTTTATATGGATTATATACAATTAAATATTGTTTGTAGCTATTATCATAATATTGAGGATTTTTAATTTGATAATATAAATTATTTATATGATTAGTATTTTCAGAAGCTAAATTATGTTCTTTTAAAAAAGTAATCATACTACCCGAACCTGCACGAGGACTCCAAAAAATAACTAGTTTTAAATTTTCTATTACAAATGTATACATATATAATTATAAAAATATATATTTTATAATTAAAACGCCGACTATAGATTTATGTTTATCCCTTACCCATTTATTTTATTATTTCGTAATTAAATAATACTAAATCTTTTTTATACAAAATATTTATAGACATAAATAAATTTATTTATTATAAATTTGTATATCTAATTTATATAATTTTTCAATTTTTTGCTTAATATTTTGATTTTTATTAATATAATCCAATAAATCATTTTTTAATGTATTATTTTCACATTTATTGCCTTTTTTTATTTTAGAATTTAATATTTTTTCTAATTCATTTATTTCTGTTTCTAACTTAAATATTTTTAAATTATTGTGAAAATTATTATTTTTATCCGTTAAATAAATTACTTGAGGAATACAATGAGGTTCATAAAAATACCATTCTTTTTCTATCTTTTCAATATAAATATCAAATTTTTGATATTTGTCAGTTGATTTATCATTCATTAAATTTTCTAAAAATTTAATTTTTTCATTTGTTATACCTAAATTATGTTTAAATCTTCCACCTGGGTAATCTCTACAATCTTGTACTACTTCTATATAAACACTTACAAATCTTTTAATTGGTTCTCTTATTAATGTAAATACTTTATAATCTTTTGGTAATTTATCCATTGTAGAACATCTTTTAAACATAAATTGTTTTCGAATTCCTGATGAAGCAACTTTAGGAATACATAAGAATGCTAATTTAAGATTATCATTTATCCAGATATGTTCTCTATGAGTAGATGCAAATTTGATTTTTTCTATTTCTTGATTCATTATTTTATGTATATATAAAATATATTATTTATACCGAAAATTAATTTTTATTTTCTGATAGTATATTAATGCCTACTCATAAAAGTAGTGATTATAAATTATCAGCAGTTAAATATTATTTATCTCATTCTAAAAATCAAGTGCAAACTTGTAAAATATTTGGATTAGGTCGGCGTTTTAAATGTTCAAAGGTGTAAAATCATTAAGTGATAAATATGGAATAGAGAAAAAAAATAATTACGTTTTGAACATTTAAAACGCCGACTATAATTTTATGTTTTATCCCCTTACCCAGTTATTTTATTATTTCGTAATTAATAATACAAATTTTAATATATATATATATTATATAATGCCTTTCTTATCAGACTATGATTTATTCAAACATTTTTTTAAGTCAATAGAAAAAGATTTTTTAATTGTATTTCCAATTGGATACTATAACTCTGAAACTGTACGTAAATCAAAACTGAAAACAATCTTATTTATAACTGAACCTATCGCAAACTGCGACCATTATAAAGATATATATAAAGACTATAAAAATAATTACTTTGATATTATTTTTGGTTGCATAAATCACGACCCAGTAAATAATAGATTCAAGTTCCCTCTCTATTTACATAATAACAATTTTCATTTGAATTATAGAAATCTTATTACTAATGATTTGGTTAAGAACATGTCATATGACGATATTTTATCTAAAAAATTCTGTGCTTTAATAAATAGATGGGATCCTGATAATATTAGAACGGATATGTATAATTGTTTAATTGAATTAGAAAAGATAACCTGTCCTTCAAAGTTATTAAATAATTGTTCTAATGAAGAATTAAACAAAATTGAAAAACATAATTATTTAAAACAATTTAAATTTAATATTTGTTCTGAAAACTTTGGTAATACTCTGGATGGTTATATTACAGAAAAATTAAATGATTCGTGTTTGGGTTGTTCTATACCAATTTACTGTGGTAATTTTGATGAAATAGATGGAAAGATTTTTAACAAGAATAGGATTTTATTTTATGATTATAAAGATAAAGAATCTCTTAATAAGGTTTATTTAAAAGTAAAGTATTTGTTAAATAATAATGACGAATTCGTAAGGTTTTATAAACAAGATATATATAATGATCCTGACGAAATTGGAGTATGTATAAATAATTTAAAAAAAGATTTCTTTGACGGCATAAATCTATTATTGCGTAATTAAATAATACAAAATATTTAGAAAACTTTCAAATAATTTAATATGTACATATATTTCCTGAGGATTCAGTTATAAATTATATTATAAAAATATATATTTTATAATTAAAAAACTCGATTAATAAACTAATTAATGTTTTTACACCTTTGAACATTTAAAACGCCGACTTAATATAGATATTTTGATTTAATCTGCGTTTAATTCCATATATATATATTATATATATTATATATATATATATATTATATGCCTATTAGTTTTGATTTAGAAAATATAAGACAAACTCATAATTGTATGAATTATTTTGAAACAGGATTATTTGACCCTCGTTTAAATGTATCATCAAAACAAGCTCTTAAATGTAACTTTGATAAAGTTTTTTGTATTGAAATTAGAAAAGATTGGGTAGAACTAGGACAACAAATATTTAAGGAAGATATAGAAAGTGGAAGATATAATTTATATTTAGATGACAGCACTAATATGAAAAATTATTTAACAGGTGATGAATGGAAAGATAAAACTATATTTTTTTTAGATGCACACGTAGATAATAGTAATATTCATAATTATACAAAAAAATGTCCTTTATTTGAAGAATTATCAGCAATTGGAAATCTTGAAAGAAAAGATCATATTATATTGATAGATGATTTGCGTATTATAAACCATAAATTCCCTTGGGGTGAAAAAAGTTATGGTAATATAAATTTTTTGGAACAAATTAAGAATAAAATACTTTCAATAAATGAAAATTATAAATTTTCAACATTAAATGGACATATTGAGAATGATGTGTTAATAGCATACATATAAATATTTAGGCGTTTTAAATGTTCAAAGGTCTAAAAAAAGCGTGCCCTTCATTCTTAATATGTGGATACTTTTCTCTAAGTTTAATAACTGCCTCTCCATTATCTTCAACAAATATAATTCCTTCACGTTTCAGTAATTTGAAGTAAATTTCAAAAGTTTTCATAATGCAACCAGTAGCATGACACCCATCATCTATAATATAATCAAACTTTATATTCTCTTTTAAAAAATATTCAGCGCTCTTTTCTTTGGTGGCATCATCTTCAAAAACAGATACATTGTTATTTTTAAAAGCCCCTAAATTTTCCAAAGTTGACTTAAATTTATGATATGGTTTAGTATTTCCATCTATTCCATATATTAAGCCATTTTTAAAATAATCAGACCAAACTGCAAGAGATTGTCCACGAAATACACCTATTTCAAGAAAGTTAATAAATTCATCTTTTTTCTTATTCATTAAATTCTCATACATTTCAATTAATTGTTTAGGTTTATCTCCACCGACATGACCTATTTTATCAAATGGGTATGCACCATCACAAATATGGTTTATTTCATTTTGTTTCAGACTACCGTCTTCATTATAATCAAACGCTGAGTTATCGTAAGATAAATCTGTTTTGTATTTTACTCTTAATTCTTCCATTTATAATATATATATGTATATTATATTTTTTGGTAAATTTTTAATGCGTGATTATTTAATTATAATTTCACAAAGTGGAAATTTATATAAATACGCTATTATGTCACTTATCGGTATTTCACACATAACTCCGTTTTCCCAAGTTACTTCATAGTAATCGTACTCCATCAAGAATTTTTTATTCTCAAGGTTCTGGTCGAGCCACCAATCCAACCATCCATTTCCATCATCGTTTCTCTTAATATGGAAACTGCAAAGTACAGGCACTTTTCTTTTACAGAACTCAAGGATATCTTGCAACACAAACTCTTCTGATGCTTCTATATCAATTTTAATTAACGATATTTCGTCCGGATTCAAGTCATTTACAATATCTGAGAAAGTTATGGTACTCATTTCACGAGGATGTGCTTCATATCCATGATTTGTTTTTTCATATTGAATCGGGTTTGTTTGTACCATACTACAAGAACCATTCCAACAACCTTGACTTCCCGCAAAGGTGTTTGCACCAAAAGTAACTATAGAATGTTCTTTGGAAATAGGTTTGTCCCATATTGTATAGTTGCAACAGTCATTCAAATCCAAATTATACTTCGTATTACGCATTGAGATTGGGTCACATTCAACACTTATAAGTTTCTTATTCAATTTAGCCATCACCACACTATGAAATCCTATCCAAGAACCTAAATCTATTGCTACTTTTTTTGCATCAGAATACATTCTATAAAAACCGAGGGCGATATTTTCAGAATTTTCAATGTTTTTTAAGTATCGGATTACATCGGGATGTGATGGAGGGGTCTCGCTCTCCCACCCATCTGGTATGTCGATATACTGTTGTAGATAAATTGTTGGATCATTAAAGACTAATAACTTTTCTTCTAAATAGTAGCTATTTGATTCATAGACTAAATCTGGTTTATAAGACATATATATATATAACAAATATATAATAATAATAACAAAAAAATAATTTTGAAATAGAAAAACTTATAAATAATATGAAATTTACTATTAATTAAAATATAATATAATTTTAATTAATTTCCTTAAAAAAGTGCTAATTTATTAAAAATGTTTTTGTGTATCTTTATTAAGACTGCTAAATTCTCCTATGTGCCTAACATATCCTCCTGGAATTATAGCAGACTTTAAACCCAATTCTTTACAGTTGTTACCTATCTCTATTTCAACCATTAATCCATCTTCGTTTACTCCCTTTGTACTACCTTCCTTTACTTTTAAGATTTCTTTATGAACTATTTTATGGTTCATTAAAGTTGGATTCCAAGTAAAACCATGCCAGTGATTATTATAGTTTAGTTGCAATTTCCAAAAATATATTCCATTTGAATAATATAATTGTTCTTCAATAGGATGCAAATTTGTATCATCTATATCTCTAATCCAAACATTTAATAAGTTTGGATTATTATCTAATAATATTTTGCTTTGTTCTATAAAAAATGGATTTAAAAATTCCCAATCATCTTCAATATGAAATACATATTTAGTATCCACTTTTGACCATGCTTCTTTTATTCTTGTAAGTTGTCCTTTTCTCATACCATCATAAATTAATTCTACAAATGGGAAATACTCTTTAATTCTTTCTGCCATTTTATTATTACCAGAATCTTCTGTAATAATTATATTTTTAACAGGATGGCTATTAAATTTCATAAAGGAAGATAAAGTATTATATAAATAAGTCCATCTATTACAAGAAGTACATACAAATGTTACATCACTGTTTTCATCATATAATCTGTTACCAAATAATAATTGCGTTTTTAATAGAAATTTATAAGAATCATAAAAGTGAGCTAGTTTCTGAGATTGATATTCAAAATGTGCTTTAGATTGTTTATCATTCAATGCTTTATCTGTATGGCATCCAACAATATCACTATCATCGATATTTGAACATGTTAGGTGAGGGATAGTTGTTATCATTTTAAAATTATTACTTAAATAAACATCAATAGCTAAAAGATGGTTTTCAACAAATGAACGATTTTTAATATCAGGGAATTTATTTTGAAATCTTAGACCTTCTGGATCATAATAATCGTACCATTCTATAACTTTATCATAACTCGTATTATTATAAATTATAAAATGTGTATTAAATCCGCCAATCATATTTATTATTCCTAAATCTCTGTTTAAGATTTTTGTCGCTGAATCCACAAGCAATCCAGTTGGTAATCCATTAAAAATTTCCCAATCATTATTATTTTGTAACCATGACAGAATTGAGTAAAATCTATCTTCCCAATCTTTTAAATTTATTGTATTAATGAAGTCATCCTCAGCTACAATTACATATGGGAGATTTTTTTCTTTAGCTTCAATTATTAGATTAACATGACTTCTAGCACACCCTTCCCATCCTAACCCTTGTCTAGCTTGAAATGCATCAAATCTATTGATTCTAAACCTTGTAAAATTATATTTTAATATATTTTCCATTCTATCCGGGCGTGCTTTTAAATTAATAACATTAATAATATTATTATGTATTTTTAAATTATTATTATCTTTTGATATAAATAGACTATTTATATTATGTAAATATAAATGAAGTAATGGAAATTCTTTATAAACATCACCACACTCATTATCTTTAAAATCTAAAAAATCTAATTTAAAATTAACAGTTACAGGACAATTAAGAGATCCTTTATATCTATGAGAATTTATACAGTTTATTGCAAATTTATCATTTATAGGTTCAAATGTGTGTATAGAAATATTTCTAGAATTTAAATTAAAAAATTTATTTTTTCCATTATTATCTTTATTTTGTAAATACATTCTTTCAAAATTAGGAGGAGGAGTATTTATATTTTCTTTCTTAACTTGAAACATATATATATTATTTATATAATATATATTTTATTAATTTTAAATTTAGAAAAAATTAATGATTTTTTCCCAACTTTTACCATCACCATATGGACACTCAGCATCTACTTCATAATCTTCATTAATCTTATCCACCAAATTTTCTAATTCTTCAGGTTCACCACACATAAAACTATGAGTTCCAATGCTTTCTGGTCTTTCTGTTGTTTTTCTACATACAATAATTTTTTTATTTAAATAACTACATTCTTCTTGTAATCCACCACTATCACTAATTACAAATTTACATTTTTTTACATATTCTATTAAATCATTATGATTCATAGGTTCAACTACTTTAACTTTTTTAAAAATATGTTTATGTTTTTGCACATTTGGATTTGGATGTAATGGTATCATAAATTCAATATCAGAATATTTATTTGCTATATTTTCTAACTCTTCAAACCATTTATCCATATTATGATGATTATCTCTTCTATGCATAGTTATTAATACTTTATTATTGTATTCACAACCCTCTTTTGATATGTTATCTAAGCCTGTATTACCAACTACATAGATTTTTCCAGATACATTTTCTTTTATTAAATTTTGTTTATTAAATTCAGTTGGACATAAATGAATATCTGCTAATCTACCAATTACTTGTCTATTCATTTCTTCAGGATATGGATCTTTCAAATTACCACTTCTTAATCCCGCTTCTAAATGAATAATTTTTTTTCCATGATTAAACGCAGATAAAGCTATAGCACATGCAGTAGAAGTATCACCTTGTACCATTACATATTCTATATCATCAAAAATATTGTAAGATAAAATATTTGAAAATATATTATTTAATCTATTTTCTGATAATTCTTTATTCATTGATAATTTATAATCAACATTAATATCTTTCAATAAATCTTCATGTTGTCCTGTAAAACAAGTTTTTATATTTTGTAAATTATCTATTAATGATTTAACTTTTATATATTCAGGTCTTGTTCCAAAACATATTAATGTATAAAAAACCATATAAAATAATATAATATTTAATATAATGTCAAATAATTATACTCTTCTCACCGGAGGACTTGGATTTATAGGTTCTCATACCGCAGTTGAACTTTCTCAACAAGAAAAACCTATTATTTTGGTAGATAATCTATCCAATTCTAATCTAGATGTGTTTTTTAAAATACAACGTCTCGCTACTTGTGATGTGATTTTCTATCAAACTGATATTCTAGATACTGATAAAATGCAAGAGATTTTTACGAAGCATGATATTGATAGTGTGATTCATTTTGCTGCTTATAAAGCGGTCAATGAATCCTTACAAAAACCATTAGACTATTATCATAATAACATTACGGGTCTTATTACTATCCTTAACTTATGTTTGAAAAACAACGTTAATCATTTTGTTTTTTCTAGTTCTGCTACGGTGTATGGTAATGCAATCGCGCCTTTAAACGAAACTGCACCACCGGGAATCGGAATTACCAGTCCCTATGGACAAACCAAATACATGGCAGAAACAATTCTTCAAGATGTATGCAATGCCCATCCTCTATTTCAATGCACTTGTTTACGGTATTTTAATCCAGTTGGAGCGCATCCATCGGGTCTTTTAGGGGAAAATCCAAATGGTATTCCTACAAATCTTATGCCATACATTATTCGTGTAGCTGCTAAACATAATACTCAAAATGATCCGGGAGAAGCATACCGTGAATTAACTATATTTGGTGGAGATTATCAAACGCCTGATGGTACTTGTATACGTGATTTTATCCATGTATGCGATCTCGCGAAAGCACACGTATGTAGTTTGCGAGAAACTCAAGGAGGATTTCAAGTGTATAATGTAGGCACTGGTGTAGGAACAAGTGTATTAGAATTGGTTGAAACCTTTCAACAGGTCAATCAAGTTCAAGTACCCTTTACAAAAACAAAAAGGAGAGAGGGTGATCGAGATATAGTGTATTGCGATGCTAGTAAAATAGAACGTGCGTTAGGTTGGAAAGCAGAGAAATCATTGGAAGATATTTGTAAAGATGCGTGGAATTTTGCTAAATCCATCTAAATTGTTTTGCCATTTTATTTTGATCTCTTGGTTTACCGGTATTACTAGAAGTAACATCCGCAATAACTTTATTAGGATACATAACAATACATTTATTTTTATTTTCTTTTTGATAGTCCATTAAATAATTGTCTACTGGTTTTTCTTTTTTATTATACATATTTAATAATATTTCATAAATAGAGTTGTTTATTATTACTGCAAATGATCCGAAAGATTGTAAACTATGATAATAATTATCTTTTATTTCGACATCTTCTTTTTTACCACCCGGGGTTCTTACACCTTTCCATTTGTGTTGAGAACACCCTAAATAAAGTAGATTAGGTTTTAAATATTGTAAATCATTTATAGCGGTTTTAATGTTATCCCAGTTGTCCTTAACTATAATATCATCCTCAAATATTAAAATGTTTTTATAATTATGTTTTATAGCATCTTCTAGAATTAGTATATGACTATTTAAACACCCTAATTGTCCTATTCTTAATTTTTTATTTCTCTTTAGTGGTTCAACACCTTTAATTCTAGTATAAGTAAAGGCGTCACCTACTTCATCTTTAAAATGTTGTAATCTTTCTGTGTCTTTATCTAAATTTATTACATATATATGTTCTATGTCTTTCATATATATAATGGGATTTAAAATTATATGACTTATAACTATATAGATGCAACTCAGTTATGGTACCGCTGGTTTTAGATATCAAGCACAAGTTATCATTGGTATTGCGTATAACATTGGTCAAACATGCGCTGTCCTTTCTCATCAACAGCAAAAACCAATCGGTATCATGATTACAGCCTCCCATAATCCATATACTGACAATGGGGTAAAACTAATGTATTACGATGGTACCATGTTATCTCCTGATGATGAATTGTTTATGGTTGAATCTGTTGAAAAAAAGATTGCTTATAAATGTTTACTGCGAAAATCTACCCTCGTAATTGGCATGGATACAAGAGAAACCAGTGAAGAAATCAAACAACTTATTATTCGTGGTATACACGCCGCGGATGAAGATTCAACTATAGTTGATTTAGGTTTAGTGACAACCCCTGAACTACATCATGAAACGTATCGTCATACTTATCCTAGAACTGCTCCTTATTTAACTGCCTATTTCTCGCAAATACCTGAGTTAGAATATCCTCATGTAGTCGTTGATTGCGCTAACGGTGTTGGTGCATTACGCATGCGTGATATAGTAGATAAGCATGATCTGCAAAACAATATTATATTGCATCATACGGATACCACGCAAGCTAGCGTTTTAAATCATAAATGTGGGTCGGATTTTGTGGTTAGTCATGGCGATTCTACGTTTTGCATGATGGACCATGTCTTGCACGCTTCATTGGATGGAGATGCGGACCGTATCGTGTGTTATTATAGCGAGAATGGTTTGTTTAGGTTATTGGATGGGGATTATATTAGTGCATTATTTGCCTATTATTTTTACAAACGAGTCAATACGTCAGGGTTGCGAGTTGGGGTAGTCCATACAGGTTACGCCAATTCTCGCTTTTTGTCGTTTATTCATAGTTTAGGGTTTGAAACACGGTGTACGGCAACCGGAGTAAAACATCTTCATCGCGCCGCGGAAGAATACGATATAGGAATTTATTTTGAGAGTAATGGACACGGAACAGTGTTATTAAAAGAACCCTATATGGATGAGGATTTATCTCAGTTTATAAATCCATTGATAGGAGATGGTGTGGCGGATGTATTTGCCATTTGTTATGTGTTGCAGGAATTAGATATCTCGCCAAAGCAATGGTATGGTTTATTTGAGAAGTTGCCAGCGCAAACGTATAAAATGGTTGTAAAAAACAAGGATATCTTTAAAACCAATCAAGATCAAAGTCGGTTGATTAGTCCATTGGATCTACAATTCCAATTGGATGATATCATGAAAAGCGGATGTCGGGTATTTATAAGACCATCCGGTACTGAGGATATAGTAAGATTGCATATAGAAGGACCAAGTATGTTTGATATAGAGGAAACAAAATCCCTGGTACGATTTAGTATGTGGAAATATATATAAATAAATATCGTTATATAGGTTAATGAATGAACTAGAAAAATCAAGTACACGAATTGATAGTTTAAAGCAGTGTTTTCAAGAAAAAATAGATAAGATAAACCATCATAAACAACAAATAAAGCAATTAGAAATAGAATTATCTAGTATTGAGCAGGAAATAGTAGATAATTGTTGTCATCGGTGGGAATATGAATCACCAGCGATTTATGAGCGAGGATATTATTTTTGTTCTATTTGCGGGAAAATTAAATAATTAGAGTATAAATGAAAAATATAACTATATCTATTACTGTACCTGATAAAATTATAATACCATATTACAATGTATTTGGACATTTTTTCTTAGATCATCTATTTATGTTATATAAAATAGGATGTTATCTGGAGGAAAAGTATAGTTGTACAATAAATAATATACATATTTCTAATTTTAATAATCTTAAAAAAAATAATACTTTTATAGAAGATTTTTATTTAGCATTATTTAAAAATATTATTACTGAAAAACCTTTACATAATTGTATTGATATTGGTATAGTAATGGGTAGTAAAATAAATACATGTAAGAATAAATTATATTTGTCGCATTCACAATTAAATATTGACGTACCTAATAACTATCTATATAATGGAAGAATATGTAATGATATAAATAAATATTATGGTTTAAAAATGAGAAAAAAGTTACTAGACTATTTTATAATTGATACTTCAAAAACAATAGAAAATGAAATTTTAATTGTTAATAGAAAAAAAATAAGACAATTATTAAATTTAAATAAACTAATTGAACATTTAAATAAACATAATTATAAAGTAAACATTTGCTACATGGAAAATTTATCTATAAAAGAACAAATAAATTTAATTTATCGTTATAATCATGTCATTGCCGCTTGTGGCAGTAGTCATGTTCATATATCATTTATGAAAGAAAATACATCTTATATTGAATTATGTGAAACTGGATTTAGATATCCAAATGTAGCTATATATGGTAATAGATATAATGTTAATACATACTGTTTGTGTATACCTCTTCATGATAAATTAATAGATTACAAATCGCTTAATGACGCATCTAAAAAATTAAATGTATTGTTTAGTATTTATCCTAATATAATAAAAAATACAATAAAAGATGTAAATAGAGAAAGTATATGGTACTCACTACTATTAAATAATTGTTTAAAATATTTTAAAATACATTGTTGTCAAAATATAGATTGTGAAAAATATATTTTTTTAATTGACTCTATTATATAAAATTATATTTTACTCTACGGTAACCACTTTGGCGAGATTTCGAGGCATATCAGGATTGATGTTTTTGGATACGGATAAGTGATAGGCTAAAAGTTGCATGGGGATAATGCATAATAGATCAGCAAATGTTTCGTTTTTAGGTATATAAATAACATTTTCTTTATTTTGTTGTGGTTTGTCGGTAATAAAAACAATAGAAGCATGGCGAGACTTAATTTCTTCATAGGCATTTTCCGATTTTGCATACCATTTATTTTCCGGTGCAAGTATGATTACAGGAAAACCTTGTTGTAATAATGCAAATGGCCCGTGTTTTAAACTAGAAGTAGAATACCCTTCGGCGTGAATATAGGATATTTCTTTGATTTTTAAAGCACCTTCTCTCGCCACCGATTCCCCCATGTCTTTGCCTAAAACAAAACAACTGGTTTGATCTTGAAATATCGCGAGCAAACTTTCTATGTTTTCGTTGCTAGTGTCTATGGTCGTTTGTATATCTTCATGTAATTTTCGTAAATCATAAATCATTTGTTTACGTTCTATCAATGATTTATTTTTTTCTAGAGCAAACCATATGCTTATTAAGGTAAGCACAATGACCTGTGATGTAAACGCCTTGGTAGACGCCACGCCCACTTCACGTCCAGCATGCAAGTAGCAACCACAATCTACTTCACGTGCGATTAAACTATCTACCACATTCACCACACCAATGGTAAATATGCTGTGAGCCCGACAAATCTTAATGCAGCGATGTAAATCTTTGGTTTCACCGGACTGACTAATAAGAATTGCGCCGCTCTTGCCGGTAGTAGGTATATCTACACTAGAAAAATCCGCTCCATCAAACAATTGAACAGAAGTAAATAGTTCCAATTGTTTGAGCATTCGCATGCAAATTAAACCAGAATGATATGAAGTGCCACAACCTAATAGTATTATATGATCTAATTGTAGTAATAGTTCTTTGTTGCTTTGTAATCCGCCCAGTCGTACGGTATCATTGGATAATATGCGAGATCCCAGTTTCGTGGCGTGTAATACGGCATCCACTTGTTCGTGGATTTCTTTAAGGGTCCAATGGGGATAAGGTTGAGGTGAAAACACTTTTTGAGATCCAATTACTTTGTGTAAGGTGTAATGAAAATTAGATTGAATATGAATATCAAAACCATTTCTACCTATAGTGCAAATATCATTGTTTTCAAGTATCATATATTTACTTACTTCATTATTAAAACCACTTTGTTCAGAGGTAACCATTACCTTAGATCCGCTTTTACCTATTAAAAGCGGACTACCAACACGTGTGCAATATAAGGTATTAGGAGTGTCTACATTTAAAATAGCCAATCCCCAGGTCCCTTCTAATTGTTGAATCGTTTTTTCAATTGCTTTTTGCATAAAAATACGATAACTCCCTTCGCTGTAATCTTCGTCTATGTTTACATATTGTCCATAATGATACGCTAATAGATTACTAATCACTTCAGTATCGGTTTCACTTTTAAACTGAAAGTTTTTTTCTATTAAAAACTCTTTTAAGATTTGATAATTTTCAATGATACCATTGTGTACTAGACTAATCTTACCATCACTGCTTACATGCGGATGGGAATTAGCGTCCGTCTTGGGTCCGTGCGTAGCCCAGCGCGTATGCCCTATGCCTATCGTATGTCCTTGATGTAGGTGTTTATTGTCTTTTAATTTCTCTAAAGCAGAAACTTGTTCTGTAGATACAAATTTATCAGTGTAATATTGATTATTTTCAATAGTTGAAATACCCGCAGAATCGTACCCTCTATTTTGGATTTGATATAAGCATTGTAGCAATTTTATGTAACAATTTACCGAAATGCCAGCAACAATCCCGCACATAGATATAGTATAACAATATAAATATTATTTATTAGAATAAATAATTGATGAGTACTATAGATGTACAGTTACAAATAGAAGATAATTCTATACTAACGTCTTTTTTAAAAGAAACACCGGATATTAAAAGTAAAATGATTTATTTGGGATATACACTATATCAAGATTGTAAACAAATGATATCAGGGTGGGACAAATCTGATTATCATCAACAAGTCTCTGATTTGCAAGAAAAACTAACACAACAAGCTAAACAAATGGATCGTCTTACGACAACTCATGTAGAAGAACTTGGGCAGATAACGCAAGAGGTTAAACAGCGAACCATGGCGAAATATAACCTAGAGATGGAGGAGTTACATACTAAATGTAAAACATTGCAAGAACAGTTGGATAGTGTTTGCATGACATTGACTAAACAGCATCAAAACACGTTGGATGAAAAAATGGATGCTTTACGTGCTACATATGAAGATAAACTTCAACAAGAGCGAGATAAGGTGTTAAAGTATATGACGGTTTCAGAAAATTCCAGTGTAAAAGGGCAAATAGGCGAAGAGTATACGTATCATCAACTTAACTTGTTGTTTCCTAAACTTCAAGTTGAGGATACACATTTAACGGATGCTAGAGGAGATTTTATACTACATAATGAGGAATGTATGATGATGGTTGAAGCAAAACAATATCAAAAAAACGTCCCTTTGGTGGAGATAGAAAAATTTCATAGGGACATGCAATTAGAAACAAATAAAGATGTTCAATGTGGTGTCATGATTAGTTTGGACTCTGGAATATGTGGTAAAGAAGATTTTCATATGGAATTTGTAGGAGGCAAACCAGTGGTTTACTTACATCATACACGCAATCAAATGCACCATATAAAGTTAGCATTTAAGTTATTTCATATTGTTTTACGTCAGGAAACATTAGATACAAAATTGGAAACAGCTGTAACTATGTTTAAAGCGTTGGGTAAGAAATTAAAGAGAAACTACAATAAGCAAAAAAACATCATAGACAAGCATCGTGCCGAACAATTAAAGCAAGTACATGAACAGCAAAGTTATATAGTAGAATTGTACAGTCAATTAGGATTAAGTATACAATTTTAGAGTTGATAAAGATGTTTTACAAGAAGCGTATAAGACCAATTTTGTCCATTTAAATTTATGATTCGACCTTTATCATCGAGTAATTCCGTGTGTAGTTTAAATATATTGACTTTACCAAAAAATTCTCGTTTATAGTTGGATAAAAATCCACCGGTTTCTCCATAACTTTTGTTAGGATGAGTTAACACGGCGGTTTGATCTGGTATAGGTATTTTCATCATAATATCTGATGACATATCCAAAGCAGAAGCATTTGTATTTGTATTACTGCTTCGACCATCTAAGATAGCATTTATTGTATATGCTTTTGCTTGAGTAAGACGCTTAGGCAATGAGTCATTAACTACATTTACGCTATTTGAATTGTTGCCGATACTAGTAGTAGGTAAATCTCTTGATAAATAACTAGGATAATCGCATTTATTGTCTTTAAACATGGTACCAATAATACCGCTGGATGAACGATTTAAGGAATAATCATTGATTTTAAGCAATAAATATTTACTACCATAAATATAAATAGTAGCTGTAGCAGTAAGACTGCTATTTGCTGAAACAGTAATCGACTTATTTAACGTAAATCCAAGATTAATCCCTAAATGGAGATCGTTTAAACTATTTATAAAAATAGGATCAGTTATGTCATAAAATATAATAGAATAGTCTGTAGTAGTACTGCTATTCGTAATTGTAATTTTATTTGTAGTGCTATTTAAAGTTAAGGTTACATCGGAAAATCCATTGTCAGATAGTTCTGTATTTATGGTGCTTACTAAATCTGTTGTTGTATAATTACCGTCCGATATAGTAATTATTGTATGATTTATAATTAGACTAGTATTTCCATAACTACTAGAAAAATTATACCAAGCATACGGTAATTCAATACTATAAACACTATATTCGATTACATTTGCTAAGGCAAATGTAAGTGTAGATTTAAAACTGGTAGTATTTAAGGATTGACTAGTAGAAATTTCTTCTCTAAACGCGCTATCAATATTTACGATAGAGTGATAGGTGTTTTTAAATATCGGATTTTTATCTCCTTTATAATAATCAACTTGATTTACGGTAGTATTTTTTTGATGGGTAAAATCAGGTCCGGACTTTTCCAATGAATTGACATTATATAGATTCCCAACATTTTCGGTTGTTTCTGAATGCTTACTATAGTTAGTATTAACTGCATGATGGGCATTTTCTTTTGTATAACTATGTAATAGTTTATGTTGTGCTTCTATATAAAATTGTTTTAAGGCTATGTGATTATATTTGCTTGCATTATCAATATATTGTTGCGTTTGTTTGTGTATTGTATCTGACGATGCGGTTGAATCTAATGAAAAAAGTTCTAATAAATCGTGTACACTATAATGGTTCATATCTAAATCAAAGTTATCATGTTCACTTTTGCTCATATAGAATTATTAGTTATTATTTTCATATATTTTTTTCCTCTACAAGTTTACTTAAATACTTCATTACTTTTTTCATAATAGAGCCTTGAAAATAAATACTAGGAATTCTAGCAATCGTCATGTGACGTTTTGAATGTCGCTTACCTTTAAAACAAATTAATTCTAATAGTTCTAGTAAAGATAACCATATCCCATTAGGTAAAAGTAGGGTATGCTTAGATAGATCGTCTCGTGAAATATACACTTTGGAATGATAATGATACCGATTAAACGTATCATTATCATATATTTTGTAATGTATATGAGAATCTTGAGGTTTTAAATCAATGACACCCATTCCCATTAATTTGTTGAATGTATTATGCATTTCTAGGATAAAGAGCCGGGAACCTATAGGGATTGACTCTGATATAGGTAAGGGGCAACTATAATAATAGGAGTTTTTTAGTCTGAATTTTTCTCGCCATTTTTTATATTGAAGCCATGTCTCTTGATTGTAACGTGTAGTCATAAGAATAGGCGATTCGGTCATATGTTAATACTTGATTAAATTATAGTTAACTTTCAATTTTTAGATAATACAAAAAAATGGAGGTATAGTAATGCTGCTAAACAAAAAAATACAAGAATAATCATATCTTTTTCATTTACGAGTTTTTCATATTCCTTGTGTTCTTCTTGAAATTGCTTAAATTGTTTGCTATAGAAAAAGTGACCAATATAATAAATTATAAATAATACCCATAATATGGAATCAAATAAAATAAGTCTATGACAAGAAACATTCATTTGAACCAAATGATTTTGAATTTTTTTTTCAACTGGTTGTAACAAACTATTTACTTTTTTGGTTACACCCATTTATATATACCAAATACAATAAATTGAATCTATTTTTTAAAATAAAAAAGAAATCATAAATGACTGCTTGCATATTTTGTAGTTTACTATATCCCATACGACGCGTTCGCATACCTCGAGAAGATAACAAAGATAAAGACGAGGAAGAAACACCAGTGCCATTTGTAATCCCTATAACCTCTGGTAAAGTCATTAAAGTGTATGATGGAGATACCATTACCGTACAATTTAGATTGCCTTATGAAGAGTCGGCACTCTATAAAATCTCCGTGCGGTTAAATGGTTTAGATTGTCCAGAACTAAAAACTAAAAATACGATTGAAAAGCAATGTTCACAGATAGCAAAACAAAAGGTAAGTGATTTGTTGTTGGGTAACACGGTTCATTTTAAACATATAAGTATGGAAAAATACGGGCGATTGTTGGCGGATGTCTATTATCAGGATAAAAGTGTAAATCAATGGTTGCTAGACAATCATTTAGCGGTTGCTTATGACGGAGGAACTAAAAAAGTGCCTGATGATTGGATGGTATATCATAATAGCGTATCTTTTCAAGAATTTTAAATAACTTTTATATAATTATTTATACAATGATACTTTTTGTACAATTATTTGTATTGTTTTTCTTATTTTATTTATGTTTACGATATGATTTAGGACTATCAGAGAAAATCTCCTTCTATAATGCCATCTTGTTTAGTATTGTGATTGGTGTACTATATGTAGTCTTTCCATATAGAGAAGGGGCAGTAGTAGGATCACCTAGTAATTATTACGACACCCCGGCTAATTTTGCCGATAAGTCTGAGATGGCGGCAGATGATTCCGACGATGAAGACGATAGTAAAAAGAAGAAAAAGAAGAAAAAGAAAAAAAAGAAGAAAAAGAAGAAAAAGAAAAAGAAGGAAGGAATGGAAAATTCCAGCGGCGGCGGCGCCGATGACGAGGACGAAGACGAAGACGATGACGATGGCGAAGAGGAGGAAGAAGACGAAGACGATGACGATGGCGAAGAGGAGGAAGAAGACGAGGACGAAGACGAAGACGAAGACGAGGACGATGACGAAGACGAAGACGAAGACGAGGAGGAGGAGGTCGAACAGGATAGTAAAAAGAAAATGAAAAAGAAGAAGAAAAAATAACTAAGCTATATATAATTACGTGTATGCTAGTTATGATAATGCATGTAGTATTACTAACTAGTATTTTTTTTATATTTTTTAGATATGACTTAAGATTATCCCCGCGTAAATCACTTACACGATCTATTTTTGTTACTGTTATAATTGTAAGTGTATATGTTATATTTCAACAACCTTTGGTCGAGGGTAATAGAAATGCCTTTTCGGGTGGAAAAAGTGATACCTTTGGTCCCAAGACGAGAGG
>CESZ01026843.1_pt1 | contig 22893 bp, 20 predicted proteins | sample 531081 | NCBI WGS metagenome assembly CESZ01 (sample SAMEA2621260, study PRJEB7988) | marine metagenome | biome: marine biome (ENVO:00000447); feature: surface water layer (ENVO:00002042); material: "saline water (ENVO:00002010), including plankton (ENVO:xxxxxxxx)" | depth 5 m | reverse complement strand
AGAAGAAAACCTAGAAACTTTAGAAAAATATCCTGTCCTTCTTTTTAATACATAAAAAAGACAGGTAAGATATTGACACTCTTTTCGAAATAAGGACTGCTCTTATATATAAAATAAAGCTGAGCCCATTCAGATTCACGAAAATCTTTGTCCGCATTCATTTTGCTTTCATATGCAGTTCTTAATTCAGTATCATTATTTAATATTTCTTCAATCTTGTCAATAAATACATAGCTCGAAAAGTATTCCTTTTGCTGAAGATAGCTATCGAAAAAATTCCAGGTGAAATATGAATCCTCAGACTCAGGCTGCAATACGGAATGGATAAAAGATGCTCTTTCTTGATTTGAAGAAATTCTTACATCTCCTGCTTTTAATGCAACTGCTCTTTCACCGAGACTGACCTTCACATTATTTAATTTAAAATGGCCTTCATAAGGACGCTTAGAAACTTGATAATCAACCACTTCAAAAAAACCGAGTTGCATTATAGTATCATTTTTAAGCTTATTCATTATGACCTTATTGGCCTTCAACCTTTTAATTACATCCTTCTCCTGACGACCAACAAAGTAATATTTAGGCACCCGGACTTCATTCTTAGGTTCGAAACTTTTGTAATGCGCAATATTTCGTTCATAAGGAGCTAGCGTATCATATTTGAGTCTCTCTAATCCTGTTATTTGATGTTTTGGAAAAGAATGCTCATAACCCTTGAATAATATGGAGTCGCACAATCCGTCAGATTCATAACCAAAATGGAAAGTTTTAGACTCAGCAATCGACTTACGCGCCTTTAATCTAGATTTTTCAATGAGCTTTTTGTGCTGAGTAGTCCAAGAAATAAGCGATTTCATAAAGGCTAATGTGGCCTGTACTCTTTGCGGAAAGGGCTTGAGCATATGGGTTTCGACTGTAAAGCTTAAGGATTGAAAAAGAGCAGTGTAGCCCATAGAATAACGCGGCAGGTCATTGAATGCGACAATTCCTTCTCCAGGTGTTTGGCCCTTTAAGTCAACATATGGAAAGAGGTCAATACCATAGTTCGCATATAGGTCACTTTTTAAGCTTGGTAAAAGACTTTCATGCGTAATTTTTTTTATTGCAGCAGGCATTCGATCACTTAAAGACGAAATGTATGTCAAGGTGTATTGATAGTCTGCCCCATTAGATACATGATTGTCTACAAATACATCTGGGTCAAGACCATGAAAAATCTTAGAAAACACGAAAGCATTCTTAGAATCCATTTTTATAAAGTCTCGATTCAAATCTAAGTTTTGCGCATTCCCTCTAAAACCATATTCGTTGGGACCATTCTGATTTGCTCGACTATTAGAAGATCGATTAATCATCCCTCCGACATTATATGAGGGAATAAACGCGACTACCGGCATCTCTGAAGAAAACTCCTGGCCGACAATTAGTTCATCAAGCCAAATAAGACAAGCATTGATCCCATCGGGTTCTCCAGGGTGAATTGCATTATTGAATAGTATTGTCGTTTCTTTTCTTGCTTTTTTAAAGGTTTCCAGTGAATCTTTAGCACCATTTACAATACATATATATATTGGGAGCCCGTAATCAGACTTTCCCATATTGTAAAGTTCGACTTTCTCACTCATCTTTGATAATTCAATGAGATGTTCAGATAGCTCGTAATACGTTGGAGTCGTATTTCCCTTCCATTTGTTTTGAGCAATGATATTGTTACCTAAAAATAGTATACAAATGATTGCTCCGATTTTAAATAGATATTTCATCGCTTATATTTTGACAAATCTGTAGTTAAGATTACCCACCCTTAATGAGTAAGGCCCATACTGGAGACCCTCAATCTCTATTTTATTTAACTGCTTTGATACAACGCCACCTTGTACACATTTCCCTAATGCATCGTAGACTTTGTACTCAACATCGTCTACCTCAATCAAATTGAGAAAAATACTTCCGTTTGCTGGGTTAGGATATAGCAGTAAGATTTCTTCATCATAAGGTGAAAATAGCTCAAGTGATTCACAGTCAATATTTGTCTCATAAGCAAATGAATTCGATGGGTTATCGAGTAAAAAATCACAATAACAAGGGTCAGCTAAAAGATAAGTTTTTAGCCAAGAAAGCGCATAAATACCTGTCTCTCCTCCAGCCATATTTGGTTCATTTGCTGCACCATGACCCCCATCTTCAATTTCAAAATAAAGCTTATCCGTATCATTTGGTGTATTAGTATAATGCATATAACCATATTCAGATGGGCTAGCGATATCATCATTCTGGCCCGTAAAAATAAGAACCGGAACATCATGAATTAAATCAGAAGCATCAAAATCATTCAAGTCTAACCAAGGACATAATCCAACAACCGCTTTTAATGAAGGATCTATTGATGCAGCCAATTGTGCTCCACCGCCGCCCATGGACCATCCAGAAACAGCAAAATTGTTGACATTGATCTTTCCATTTAAAGGAGATCCTTCACGAGTATTCTCCGACTTAATGGTTTCAATGGCATCCAACAGCGCAACGGCACGCATTGCTGGCCAATCAGCACAGGGATCATTTGTTCCCAAAGTGATAGAAACAATACCATGAGACGCATAAAAAGGACCCCAATTTTGAATATCCGTTTCTACACCACAATATCCCGGAACAATGGCTATACCTGAATATGGAGGTACACCATTATTCGGATAATATATCGTTGCCCCTTCATAATCAGGGCCGTTTCTAATATCATCAACACCTTCTACCAGAATAGAAACAGAAAATGGACCAGGATTCGTTATAGAAGCCAAGGTGACATCTTCACATTGAGCATAGCAATTCGACAAGAGTATAGAGAGGGAAATAGAAACGAACAAAAATCTAAACAAAGTAATTGATTTTAATGAACCTCTAAAATACAGAATATTATCTCAGACTTACCATCGAAATATGGACTATATTGACTACATATTTATTAAAATATCACTTTGGGTATTTACTTTTTACGGGTGTTCGCATAGAGATTTTAGAATGTTTGTAAATTTGCCTGTGCGTATTGATATTTTAACCTTACTTCCGGAATTACTTAACGGACCTTTTGCTGCTTCAATCTTGCATAGAGCACAGGAAAAAGGTCTTGTTGAGATACACATGCATAATATACGTGATTACGCAACAGACAAACATAAAAATGTCGATGACTACCAATACGGTGGCGGCGCGGGCATGGTTATGAGCATTGAACCAATAGTGACAATAATTGAAAAGCTTCAAAAAGAAAGAACATACGACGAGGTTATCTATATGACACCTGATGGTACTTTATTAGAGCAAAATACCTGCAATGACTTATCCTTGAAAAAAAATCTAATGATTCTTTGTGGCCACTACAAAGGCATAGATGAGCGTGTTCGAGAACACTTTATCACCAGAGAGATTTCAATAGGCTCATATGTTTTGTCTGGTGGTGAGCTCGCAGCCGCAGTGCTTACAGATACTATTGTCAGATTACTACCAGGGGTTCTCAATGATGAGACTTCAGCCCTTACAGACAGTTTTCAAGATAAACTTTTATCACCACCTGTATACACAAGACCTCCCGAGTTTAGAGGCTGGAAGGTGCCCAAGATTTTGTTGTCAGGAAATTTCCCAGAAATTGAAAAATGGAGAGAAAAAAAAGCGATTGAAAGAACACAAGAAAGACGACCAGATCTTTTCGATGAATAAGATATTAAAATGTCAACCATAACACTCTTTTCAGACTTGAATTTGATTAAATTTGCGCCAAAATAAAATTTCTATGATCCAACTATCAGAACGCTTGCTAGCAATGGAGGAATCTGCAACGATTGCTATGTCCAGGAAAAGCCGAGAGCTTAAAGCGCAAGGAAAAGATGTAATCTCACTATCCTTAGGAGAGCCAGACTTTAATACACCACAATTTATTAAAGATGCAGCTACTGAAGCAATGGATAACAATTTTACAAAATACATGCCTGTCCCGGGTTATGATGATTTAAGAGAAAGCATTTCAAATAAGTTCAAAAGGGACAACAATCTAAATTATGATAAAGATCAAATTGTAGTTTCAACAGGAGCAAAACAATCCATCGCAAATGTAGTGCTGACTTTGATTAATCCCGGAGATGAGGTAATCATACCTGCCCCATTCTGGGTTTCATATATAGAGATTGTAAAAGTAGCGGGTGGAGTTCCAGTTCTTGTAAACGCAGGAATTGATAAAGATTTTAAAATTAGCGGAAAGGATTTAGAAAACTCCATTACTACGAAAACTAAGCTAATGATCTTCTCTACACCCTGCAATCCAACTGGTTCTGTTTATAATCGATCCGAATTGAGAAACCTAGCGGATGTGATCAAAAACCACCCCTCTCTTATTGTTTTATGTGATGAAATTTACGAGCACATCAACTTTGAAAGCAAACATGAAAGTCTCGCACAATTTAATGATGTTTATGAACAAGTTGTTACTGTAAATGGTGTATCGAAAGCTTGGGCAATGACAGGATGGAGACTTGGGTATATTGGCGCCCCTAAAGCTATTGCCAGCGCCTGTTCGAAGGTACAGGGACAATTTACATCAGGAACATCAAGCATTACGCAAAAAGCAGCAATTGCTGCCATGGAGGCAGACCCTCAAATACTAAATGATATGATTTCAGCGTTTAAGTCAAGACGAGGACTTGTTCTTGATGCGTTAGCTAAAATGCCTGGCATCAAAACAAACCACCCAGGAGGCGCGTTTTATGTCTTCCCAGACTGCAGCGCTTACTTTGGAAAAACGAACGGAAGCTTAACGATAAATAACGCAAATGATTTGTGCCTTTATCTGTTAGAAGAAGCTTTGGTTGCTTTGGTCACAGGAGATGCATTTGGTGACCCGAATTGCTTTAGAATTTCTTATGCGGCATCGGAAGAAACCCTTATGGAAGCCATGCGTAGAATAAAAGCAGCCTTGTCAAAACTAAATTAAGTGAATTACGAAGATATTTTAAAAGAGTTTAAAGGAAAGCGCATACTCGTTGTAGGAGATGTTATGCTCGATGCTTATATTCTTGGTAAGGTTACTAGAATAAGCCCTGAGGCTCCAGTTCCGGTAGTTTCTTTAGACAAAAAAGAAAATAGAATTGGTGGAGCAGGAAATGTCGCCTTGAATTTAAAAAATCTAGGGGCCTCCCCTATAATTGCTTCGGTCATCGGAACTGATTCAGAAGGTGAAATCCTCGAGGAGTTATTTCAAAAAAGAGGAATATCTTCAGCTGGTTTAGTTAGAAGTAAATTCCGAAAAACAACGGTAAAAACCAGAGTAATTTCATCAAAACAGCAGCTTTTAAGAATAGATTCGGAAGACACCCACGCTTTATCAAGTGAACACAAACAGCTTTTGTTCGAAAAGATAATCCAACTAATAGGAATAGGCTTAGATGCGATTATTTTAGAAGACTACGATAAGGGCGTACTAAATGAAAACAATATACAGCGAATTATTACTGAGGCAAACAAAAAAAATATACCAGTTACCGCTGATCCCAAAAAAGAAAATTTTCATCATTATTATGGTTTACGCTTATTCAAGCCAAACCTCAAAGAACTAAAAGAAGGTTTAAATATTGATTTTAGCTTTGAAAATGACCGTGATGCTTTTGAAACAGCAGTTCAAAATCTTAGAAAATCAATTCCTCATGAAGTTTCATTAATTACACTATCTGAACACGGTGTTTACATTTGTGACAACTCAAAAAAAACACACATTGAAGCCCATAAAAGGGAAATTACAGATGTTTCGGGAGCTGGCGATACCGTTATTGCGGTAGCAACCCTGTGCCTTCTTTCCGAGGCACCATTAGAAGCAATTGCCAAGATTTCCAATATCGCAGGTGGTATGGTATGCGAGAAACCTGGAGTGGTCAGTATTTCATTCGAAGAATTAAAAAAAGAGGTACGCGAACTCCTTTAGCAATTAAGTGTTTAAGTAATATGTCAGATAAAACAGTTAAACCATACAACAGCGAAAAATCTAAGAAAGAAGAGGTTGAACAAATGTTCGACAATATATCTGCGAAATACGATTTTTTGAACCACTTCTTATCCTTAGGTATCGATAAGATCTGGAGAAGAAAGGCTGTTAAAGCCCTTCGTTCCACTGAACCGAAAAGAATATTAGATATTGCGACAGGCACTGGAGATTTTGCAATCGCAAACTTAAAACTTGATCCAGAAGAAGTTGTAGGTATTGATATATCTAATGGTATGCTTGAGGTAGGCAGACAAAAAATGATCAAGAGGAAGATTGATCACATTGTAAGTATGAAACAAGCAGACTCAGAAATGCTTCCTTTTGAAGATTGCTATTTTGACGGCTTGACAGTCGGTTTTGGGGTCCGTAACTTTGAAAACCTAGAAAAAGGGCTTTCAGAAATGCTAAGGGTCCTTAGGCCAGGTGGAAAAGCGGTAATTCTAGAATTCTCAAAACCAAAAGCATTTCCAATTAAACAAGCATTTGGATTCTACTCGAGGTACATAATCCCGACACTTGGAAAAAACATTTCCAAAGATGAACAAGCATACGCTTATCTCCCAGAGAGTGTGGCGGCATTTCCTGAAGGGAAAGAATTTACTGATATCCTGAGTAGACTAAATTATAAGCAAGTTACTGCAACACCTGTTAGCGGTGGGATTGCCACAATTTACACGGGAATCAAATAATACTGCAACATTGAACGCTTCTTTCCGTTATCAGATTATGAAGTCGCTCCTTAGCATCACCTTTATGTGCTTATTTCTGTTCAGTTATGGACAAAAATTAAAGCAGCAACGCTTCAAGAATTTTGATAAAAAAGCATTTCGATTTGGTTTTATGCTAGGAATAAATAGTACCGACCTTACAGTGTATCAGAATCCAAATGCCTACGAAGAATATGGACTGGTCTCAGTTCAAAATGAATCACAACCTGGCGGTCAGCTAGGCATATTAACTACTTTAAAACTAGGTACGCCAGTTCTGCGCCTTCGATTTATGCCAGGACTTTCTTTTCAAGAAAAAACACTCACCTATAGAAGCTTAGACAGTACGAATTTCCCAAAGGGCATGAGCGAAGAAAGAATAAATGCGACCTGTTTGGATTTCCCCTTGTCCTTTATTTTCAGAACAAAAAGATTTAACAATTTTGCCGCCTACGCCCTATTTGGTGGTCAATACTCAATTGATTTGCAATCACAGCAGGACGCATCACAAAACTACATTGACCCGTTTGTTAAGCTCAATAAATATGATATTCAAGGACAGCTCGGTGGTGGTATAGATTTTTACGCTCCCTTTTTTAAGTTTTCTATAGAGGTTAAATATTCTCACGGAGTGAAAAGCACATTTATACAAGACTATTCGCCGGTAGCTAAACCAATAGACCAACTGTATAACAAAGGATGGTGGTTCTCAATAATCTTCCAATCCTAATGAAAGAAATCTCATTTTATGTCAGTCCCGAGCAAGCAAAAGATGAATCTTACCTCAAGCAAGTTATCATTGATAAACTAAAGCTAAAACATTCGAATGCTTTTCAATATAAATGGCATAAAAGAAGTATTGATGCGCGTAAGAAGAATATCAGAATTCTCTGCACATTTCATGTTTATTTCGAAAATGATTCTCCTCCTCTACCTTATGAACCGAAATTCAGGCCATTAGACACTGAAAAAGAGGTACACATTATAGGATTAGGTCCGGCAGGGATTTTTGCAGCATTAAGTGCCTTAGAGCTAGGAATGAAACCAATTGTTTATGAGAGAGGTAAGGCTGTCAAAGAAAGGATTAAGGATATCGGAAAGCTAAATCGAAAAGGGATCGTCAATGGAAATAGCAACTATTGCTATGGCGAGGGCGGAGCTGGTACATATTCGGATGGAAAACTTTACACAAGATCCAAAAAAAGAGGTGCTGTCAGACAAGTTCTAGAAACGTTTGTTTATTTCGGTGCAAATGACGACATACTTGTTGAGGCGCATCCTCATATTGGAACAAATAAACTTCCAAGAATAGTTTCAGCAATGAGTGATAAAATCGTTGAAATGGGCGGAGAAATACACTTCAACCAGCAATTAACGGATTTAGCAATTGAAAATAACCGAATCTGCTCTATTACTTTGAACGAACAAAACACAGTTACAGTTGCGAATCTAGTCTTGGCTACGGGGCATTCTGCTCGAGATATTTTTGAGCTACTTCATAGCAAAGGTATTCACATAGAAGCCAAACCATTTGCGCTAGGTGTTCGTGTTGAGCACAGCCAAGAGTTTATTGACAAAGCCCAATATCATGGTAGCGTAAATGATGATTATTTACCTCCCGCATCATATAGACTTGTAACCCAGGCCGAAAATAAAGGAGTATATTCCTTTTGTATGTGCCCTGGAGGTATCATTGCGCCTTGTGCAACATCAGCTGAAGAGGTAGTTACGAATGGTTGGTCTCCATCAAAAAGAAACAATCCTTACGCCAATTCAGGAATTGTTGTGTCGATTGAACCAGAGGACTTAGAAAATCCGAAAGATCCTTTTTGTGGAATTAAATTCCAAAAGAAAATTGAGCGCAAAGCTTGGGAATTAGCAGGTAAAAATCAAAAGGTACCAGCACAATGCTTAGCAGATTTTATTCATGGAAAAAAATCAACTGATTTCCCAAGAAGTTCATATCAACCGGGGATTACGAGCATAGAAATGGATGACGTATTTCCTGAATTCATCACAAGACGATTGCGTAAAGCTTTCCTAGATTTCAACAAAAAAGTTCCAGGTTTTATCTCTAATGATGCAGTACTCCACGCACCAGAATCAAGAACATCCTCCCCTGTTCTCATTCCTAGAAATAAAGAAACCTACCAACATATTAATATTAAAAACCTATACCCTTGTGCAGAAGGTGCAGGTTATGCCGGCGGAATTGTTTCTGCAGCAATTGATGGTATAAATTGTATACAAGCGCTACATGAAGAAATGGAGTCATAGTGCCCGTTTTATTTTCCATATGTAGAAATTAACATCGCCACAGGTAAATAATTTTAACGCCTAGGAAAACATATTGTGAATTATTAAAAAATAAAGGCATCCCTAACGAAATTACTACGTCTTTAATGTGACTATTGGTTAATAGCTAATTGTTCTCTTACGAATCTTATCTCCTTTGAATCGATTAAGAGCTCATTAGTCTTAGTAGACACCTCGTATTTCATTATATGAGGTGTTTTTTTTAACAGAAACAAAACTCATCCATAATGCGCAGTAGAAATGAAAAAATACAGTACTTTTGCGCCCGTAAATAACTAGAAAAATTTCATAAATAGTACAAAAAGACTATGAAAAACTTATCATCATCCCTTATTTTTAGCCTCGTTACATTTTCAATTTTAGGTCAACAAATCAGTCAAATTGGTTCAGACTTTGACAATTGTGGCGGAACACCAGCCTATGGCTTATATGACTATTCTCAATCTGCAATGCTATATCTAGCCTCTGAGCTTGAGGGAGTTGGAATATCTGCAGGCAACTCGATTACGGCGATTCAATTTCAATTCAATAGCTGGGAGAGCGGCTATGAATTAAACAACCAAACCATTAAAATATCTCATGTTACCGAATCTAGTTTACCGAATCCAGGCTTACCTGATTATAGCTCTTTAACCATATCCAATACCACAACGGTCAAGGAAGAATTCGATTTTAGAGGTTTTACAGGGATTACATGGGGACAATTTGACTTCGATACGCCTTTCGTATGGGATGGATCAAGTAATATTTTGGTGACCTGGGAAAATAGAGATGGAAGCTGGATTAGTGGTTACGGGTGGCTTGAAGGTCGCGATCTAAGTAACCGTTGTCACGTGTGGTATAAGGATGACAATTATCCTGTGGCAAGCTCTAGTGAAGACCGTTACCTCCCAAACATTAAACTCCACACCAGTTTTAATCCGCTTCCTATTACATTGAATTCATTTACAGGAGAATTGCTTTCAGGCCTCGGGAATTCAATCCAATTAAATTGGTCAACAGCATCTGAAAAAGATAACGACTATTTCACCCTGTGGAGGTCTTTTGACGGACAATCATGGAAAGAAATCACACAATTAACAGGTGCCGGTAATTCAAACGAACTATTAAATTATCAACACATAGATCGAAACATAATTGTACAATCTATCGAGAAAAACACAATCTATTACAAGCTGTCTCAAACAGATTATGACGGCACAACAGAGTTTTTCCAAATCATCCCAGTTGAAATTCAAGCAGCCAAAACCTATGTTGTAAGCAGAACGAATCTTATGGGGCAAGAGGTTGATCAAAATCACAAAGGACTCATTATTGAAACCTGGAACAACGGCCTAACGACAAAAATCTACAATTAATAGCGTTTTTGATTCAATCATTTCAATTGTCATACACATTACAAATAAAATAAGACAATCAGCAGTGTATTTGTTAATCCAAGGAGTTTATCACTAATCAAATTGACAATAACTCCTATTTTTGTAACATGAAAAGAGTCGTTGTTGGTCTTTCTGGCGGAGTAGATTCTAGCGTCGCTGCGTATATCCTTCAAAAAGAAGGTTATGAAGTCATCGGCATGTTTATGAAAAACTGGCACGATGAATCTGTAACAATTTCAGATGACTGTCCATGGATCGATGACTCAAATGATGCATTAATGGTCGCAGAAACATTAGGTATACCATTTCAAGTGATCGACTTAAGCAAGGAATACAAGGAACGTATAGTCAACTACATGTTTAACGAATATAAACAAGGAAGAACCCCAAACCCTGATATTCTCTGTAACAGAGAAATTAAATTTGATGTATTCTTGAAAGCCGCAATGGAATTGGGTGCTGACTATGTGGCAACTGGTCATTATTGTCAAAAAGAAATGAACGAGAATCAGGAGTGGGAGCTTCTTGCGGGTAAAGATCCTTCAAAAGATCAATCTTATTTCTTGTGTCAAATCACACAAGAGCAGCTTTCAAAGGCGCTATTTCCAATTGGAGGCTTGCTAAAAAGTGAGGTACGAAAAATAGCGAGTAAAATGAATTTAGTTACGGCAGATAAAAAGGATTCGCAAGGCTTGTGCTTTGTTGGTAAGATAAAGCTTCCAGAATTCCTACAACAGAAGTTAGAAGCCAAGAAAGGACCTGTGATTGAAATCCCTATCGATATGAATCAATACGAAAAATATAGGTCAATAGATCATAATGATCTTGATTCATTGTGTCGTCCTTTTTCATATACAAAAGATGATGGAGAAGAAGTGAGCCAGCATTCTGGCGCTCATTTTTATACCATTGGACAAAGAAAAGGTTTACACATTGGTGGAAGACCGCTTCCTAGCTTTGTAATTTCGACAGACACAAAGAACAATGTCGTCTATTCTGGTCAAACGGATGAACATCCAGGACTTAACCGAATTGCATTAAAGATTGAAGCCAATACGTTGAATTGGATAAGTCAAAAAACTAATAAAAGTGAAGAGCACTATGAATTTAGGATAAGATACCGACAGCCATTACAAAAAGGAAAACTTATTCAAAAAAATGAAGGGATATATGTACTTTTCGATGAAAAACAAAAGGGAATTAGTCCAGGACAGTTTGTTGCTTGGTATAAGAAAGGGGTGCTATTAGGCTCTGGTGTTATTGAATCCTAGTAGACTTAATTCATATGAAGAGAAAACAGTATGGCTTCGTTTTTTATATTGGCCCTACCGCTAATGGTATCCATTAAAGAAGCTACCTCATGAATGTCAATTTTACTCCTTACACCCAATTCTTTGTGTTTTGATAACTTTAATTGCGCTTTCTTCACCCTGTTTGTTCTTAAGGTCTGTACTTGTCTTTTCATGTGCGTAGGTTTGTCTTGAATACTATAAACGCAAATACTGTTCCAAGGTTTCAGTTTTATAAAACCGAAAAATTTTATGCCAAATCCGACCTAATATAAGAAACCATTATAATTATATTTGCCTATGAAAATAATCTACTGCTTCTTGTTTTTATGGTTCCTTATGGGTTGTTCAAATGAGGACTCGAGTGGTCCCGCTCAAGAGTCAGATCTCTTTGAAACCATTAAAAATCAAAATAGCAGAAATAAGACCGGCTATCTACTAGATAGTAGCGCCTTTTATGTTGACTCAATCATTCAAAAATATATTCGAGAAACCTTGAACACTGGAGACAAAGAAAATTTTACTTACAATATTCATAAAGCAGCACTGAATCCAGATAACGCAATGGATGCCATTATCAGCGTAAATAGGTTGGCATACGCAAAACAAACAGCGATTGAGTCAGGCCATGTTACTCAAGCCGAAAAGCTCGCATATATGGGGCCATTTAATGCTTTTATATTTTATGATGGACGAAGTAATTCCTTTTCTATACCAGTTCCGGTACCCTCTTCTCCTCTACTCCCACTAGACATAAGTTTCGTTAACATTTCCTCTAACCAACACAAGGATCTAATTGTGGATTTTAGAATACGTAACTCGAGCTATAAGGAGGTTTACTTTTTATTTAACAATAAGCCAAGTAAGGTTTTCCAATGGAAAAACTTTGATGGGCTAGGCACACATGATTCCGAAGCCTACGCCTTTGGGTTTAATCCAGGCAATGGTCCGGTCAGGGATATTATTGTTTACAAGGCAAAAATCGAGGCACCAAAAGTAGCAATAGATCCCTTTATCTTTAAACCGAAAATTTTAAATTCCCAGGAAGTACAAAAGAAGTTCTTTTATGTGCCCGCACAAGGTAAATATTTCTCCACTAAAGACGACCCCGAAGGGTAATAATGATATTGCGCCCAGGCGCAGAAATATTGGATGCGAAGCTTCGGTAGTTTCGATCTAAAATATTTTCACAAGCCAGTTGTAAAGAAAGATTTTTTGAAAAAGCGTAGCTGATTCTGGCATTGACAGTATACCAGCTCGGCATGCCGCGGCCTTCAATGGCAAAAGCATAATTGTCCTCCCCGAGAAGATTATAATCTGCATATCGCTTCCAAGCTGAATAATTGGCAAAGACCTCAGCAATCCATCCTTTCTTTTGGTATTTGACACTCACCTTGCCGAACAATGGCGGAATATGGTCCAAAGGATATGGAACCGTATCCGTTAATATACGCCCATAGGTATAATTCAAGGTTGAATAAAGCGTAAGGTGCCTTCCTATTGTTCCACTAATTAAACCTTCAACCCCGCAAACAAACGCTCTATTCGCATTGGTGGTCGTAATGACTTCACTATAGGAGCCATCATAAAAAACGGAATCTGCACCATCCATTGTACCTCCTTGAATGGTCAATGCATTTGTTAAATAAGTCCCATAAATATTTGTGGAGAAATTGATGTATTTAAAGAAAAGAAACTCTGCTCCTAGCTCTAAATTATACGAATACTCAGGTTTCAAATCTGGATTAGGGACGATGACTTTGCCTGGAACAGATTCAAATACCTTGGATACATCATCTACATTTGGCGCCCGAAAACCTGTAGCAGAAGACAACGTGAATCTCATACTCTTTTTTGGCATATAAATCAGTCCTAAATTACCGTTAATCGAAGAATTTTGTTGCTTTATGGAATTAAACGGAAAAGGAAAGAAAGTTTGATCAATAAACAGTGCATTGAGTCTGACATGTGAGGCACGTATCCCGCCATTTATAATCATCTTTCTATTGAGTTCCCAGTTATCGGTGCAGTATATTGCAAATGAGGACATGTCAGATCCTCCATCGGGATAACGCGTATCAAGAGATGTATTTAAAAGTGTATAAATTTTCGTCGAATAAGCAGTTGACCCAACTATGTTGTGTGATACATCCAATCCATAATTTAGCTCATGTTTACTGCGTACACCACCTTCCTCATCTATTTTAATTAAATCCTTTGAGAAATCAATATTTAAGGTAAAAATATCCAAGTCCTCTATTCTACTTTTTAACTGATCATCTTGGAACCTCCTTACCATCCTGCTCTCTGTAATCGCCTGATAGGCTGCAATAAGCTTTGCATTGTCATACCATTTATTTGACTTTGAATGCTCGAAAGTATACGAAGATAGAAACCGGTATTGCGGTCCATAATACCATTCAGCATATTTAGCAACCCCATTTTCCATTTGTGTCAGACGGTCATATCTGTCAATATTACTAGAATTAGAAAGCTGTAAGTTAAGCTTGTGCGTTATAAACTCATTCTGCCTATACATAAACTTCTGTAACAAATCAAGCTGCTGATAGGCAGAACCTACCTGTAGGTTTGGATCAGGATTGTTCACCATTGTATCTAAATAATCCACTTGGGTTACGTACCAATTTCGAGCGCCAAAACCCTCCGTAAAATCGGACCTATTCGCGCCTTGTCGTAAGTCACCAAAATCAGAAAAGGTAACAGAGCTTAAAGAACCTAGTTTCTTATTGGCAACAGATACATTTGCGTTTGTAGCAAAGCCATTAGCAGCACTAAAATACCTTGTATAGGCATCCCCGATTACAAGTGGCTTTTCTTTATGGCTAAGTTTCGGATCCTTGGTGGTAAAGCTCATCACCCCTCCTATGGCATCTGAACCATAAACCACTGACCCTGGACCAAACAAGACCTCTACCCGCTCCATGATTGAATTGTCAAGAGTAATGATATTCTGCAAATGGCCGCCTCGGTATATTGCGTTATTGAGACGCACTCCATCTACAACCATCAATACTTTATTGGTTTCAAATCCTCTAATAATAGGACTCCCGCCTCCAAGCTGACTCTTCTGAACAAATACATTTCCAGAGGCACCGACCAAATCGGCCATCGATGATTGGTTCTGATTTTGAATTTCTTCACTTTTGATTACCCTGATTTTTTGGATCACATCTCTTTTTTTCTCAGGAATTCGATTTGCCGAGACCACCATCTCGTCTAATGTGTTGGCATTTGATTCAAGAAATACTTTGAATTCACGATTCGCTAATGAATCATAATTTAATCGTTGTGCTTTGTAATTTTCATGAAGAAAGGATATATTGAATACAATAGAATCTTTCCCGTCAAATAAATCAGTCTGAAATTTACCTTTTTTATTCGTATAGAACTCACCACAAGAATTCGGTTGAGCTACCATAGTCTTAGGTATAGTTCTATCACTAGCATATGCAAGACAGAATACCTTCACATAAACGTCATGAATGGGAAACCCTGAGGTCTTATCTAAAACTGTGATTTTTTGTTGCGCAAAAATAGGACCAGCAAAACAAAGCAAAATACCAAAGAGAAAAGCCTTAAAAGAATACCGAATCACCCTACAAATTTATTAATTTTATAGGGTATACAGCAAAATATGAGCCACAGATTTCAATCCACAAAAACGTACCGATACTTTTCAGTTTCAGTAGAAAAAAATCCGAAAAATCTCCTCATCGCAATGCATGGATATGGACAGCTTGCTGAGTATTTTATACGCAAGTTTAATGGCTGTTCAGAGGACTTCAGAATTCTGGCACCTGAAGGACCACATCGGTTTTATAAAAACGGGTACTCTGGTCGCGTTGGTGCCTCATGGATGACTAAAGAGGCACGTGAGGATGACATTGATGATAATCTGAATTGGCTAACAGAATGGCTGACAGCACATTTAAAAGAAAATACTTACGAAAAAATTGTATTACTTGGATTCTCACAAGGCGGTGCAACTGCAGCAAGGTGGTACTATAATCAACCAAAACTATTTAGCCATTTTATCTTGTGGGCGTCCGTATTTCCGCCGGATATTGAAAAGCCAAATACCGCGGTTGAGCAAAGCTATTTTCTAGTTGGAAATAAAGATGAATTCCTGACCTCCGAACTTTTAGAAAAGGAGCTTCTTATTTATCAAAAATTGGGATTTGAAACAATACAATTTGAGGGCAACCACGATATAGAACCTAAAACACTTAATAGTCTTTTAAATAGTTTTTAAGCCTACTTAAAATCACTCTTCGGTTTTGGCTACAATCGCAGCAACTGTGGCATCACTTGAAACATTAATAACGGTCCGACACATATCTAGGATTCTATCAATCGGATAGATGATAACGATCCACATAGGATTTAAGCCCACAGAATTCAGCACAAACATGAGCATGATTAAACCAGCGCTAGGAACCGCAGCAGAACCAATAGAGGCAAGTGTTGTCGTCGCCACAATACCTAATTGTTGAGACATAGATAAATCTACACCATGAAATTGAGCAAGAAAAATAACGGCAACTGCCTGGTACAAGGAAGTACCGTCCATATTCACCGTCGCACCAATAGGCAATACAAAATCACTGACCTTCTTGGGTACCCTTAATCCTTCTTGAACACATTTAATGGTAACGGGAAGTGTAGCGGCACTTGAGCTTGTTGAAAATGCAAGAAATTGAGCAGGACTCATTTTTTGGTAAAACTCACGGTAACCAAAATGAACGCCAAATATTCGCTGAAGTAAAGGATAAAAAACAAAAAGCAAGAGCGCCAAACCTAAAACGACCACGAGGGAGTACAATCCAAGTGTTTGAAACAACGTGAACAACTCAGCTGGAGTATTTGCTATTTTGGCTAAAACACCAGCCATTAAGCAAAATACAAAGAACGGAGAAAGTGCCATAATCATATTTACCATTTTTATAAATACATCACCCATTGCATTAAAAAAACGATGTACTTGCTTTGAACCCTCTGTTTGCATTAAGGAAAGAGCTATCCCAAAAAATAGTGCAAAGAAAATAACTTGTAACATGAGCTTGCTACTTGAGAAAGCAGCCACAAGGTTTTCAGGAACCATATCCACCAAAGGCTGAAGCGGTCCAGTCTTTCTACCCTTTGCATTTTCTTTTTTGGACATCATGCTTTGATAATCAGAAGAGCTTTTCTCTTCATCTAATGAAGCTTCAATTTTCTTAACTATCAGCGGGTCTGCCGTTTTAAGAAGATTGCGCCCATCCTTCACGGCTATACCTTCTGATTTTGCCCAAATCTCATAACGTAAGCGATTCGAATCTTCCAATGAATTTTGACCGGGTTCCAGCAAATTGACTAATGAAAGCCCCAAGGTAACTGAGGCTACCGTCGTGATTAAATATAAACCCAAGGTCTTAGCGCCAATCCTACCCAACTGGCGAACATCTCCGAGACCTGCTACCCCACCAACAATGGAGAATAAAACCAAAGGAATAGCAATGAACTTGAGGCAATTGATGAAAATCACACCAAATGGGTCAATATAATCAATGGTAAACTTATTTAAACCTACCGACCCAGAAAATAGTGCCCAGAGCACTCCTAAAAACATTCCGATAAGTATTTTCCAATGCAATGCCAATTTTTTCATGGTGCTCTTTTTTTTACAAAAGTACAATTTAAGACGAACTTGATTTGATAGCTAAAGACCTAGTTTCGTATATTTGAGTTCAAATAAAATCTATGGCAGTTTCCCAAAAAGAAATAGAATTCAATTTTAACGAAGACAAAATGCGTCTTAAAATACGTGCACTTGAAAAAGAGCTTGAAAAAGTTCAACTAGGTGGCGGTAAAAAAAGAATTGATAAACTACACTCAGCTGGAAAGCTCACTGCAAGAGAGCGTATCAAGCTACTCGTGGATAAAGGCTCGGAGATGCAAGAAATCGCTGCGTTTGCTGGTCATGGAATGTATGCAGAGTACGGAGGATGCCCATCAGGCGGAGTAGTTGTCGTCATAGGAGTTGTAAGTGGAAGAAGGTGTGTTGTTGTTGCCAATGATGCGACTGTAAAAGCAGGTGCATGGTTTCCAATAACTGGAAAGAAAAACTTAAGGGCACAGGAAATTGCGATGGAAAACCATCTGCCTATTATTTATTTGGTAGACAGCGCAGGTGTATTTTTACCAATGCAAGAGGAAATTTTTGCAGACAAAGAACATTTCGGTAGGATATTCAGGAATAATGCAAAAATGAGTGCACAAGGAATCGTTCAGATTGCTGCAGTCATGGGAAGCTGTGTAGCAGGTGGAGCTTATCTGCCTATTATGTCAGATGAATCCCTAATTGTAAATAAAACAGGTACTATATTCTTAGCAGGCTCCTATCTTGTGAAAGCGGCAATTGGCGAGAACATCGACAATGAGACCTTGGGGGGAGCCACGACACACACCGAAATTTCTGGTGTATGTGATTATAAGGTAGAAAACGATAAAGAATGCCTAAAGACCATTAGAGCGCTTATGGATAAAATCGGAGCCCCTGAAAACGCCGGATTTGACCGAAGTGAATCTATTGAACCAAAAAGTGCAATTAAAAAAGTATACGGGATATTACCGGCAGAACGCTCGAAACCATATAAAAGCAGAGCGCTCCTGAAGTGTTTAACTGATGAATCTAAATTCACTGAATACAAAGCTGGTTTTGGTAAAACGATACTAACAGGCTATGCTCGAATTGATGGATGGAGTGTTGGAATCGTAATGAACAACCGAGAGCTCGTTAAAAACGGGAAAGGCGAAATGCAGTTTGGTGGTGTCATCTATTCAGATGCAGCAGATAAAGCAGCGCGTTTCATCATGAATTGCAATCAAAAAAATATTCCCTTGGTATTTATTCATGATGTTACTGGTTTTATGGTTGGTTCTAAAAGTGAACATCAAGGAATCATTAAAGATGGTGCTAAAATGGTGAATGCAATGGCCAACTCGGTCGTACCAAAGTTCTCCATCGTAATTGGAAACTCATATGGCGCAGGGAATTACGCCATGTGTGGGAAAGCATATGACCCAAGACTGATTGTGGGTTGGCCTACGGCAGAAATTGCTGTGATGAGTGGTGCTGCTGCTGCTAAAACGCTACTTCAAATTGAGGTTTCCTCTTTAAAGGCGAAAGGTGAAAAAATCACGAAAGAAAAGGAAAAAGAGCTCTTTGACAAAATCAAGAACCGTTACGACGAGCAAATATCACCTTACTATGCAGCAAGCAGATTGTGGATAGATGCCATCATAGATCCGATTGAGACAAGAAAGGTCATTTCGATAGGCATAGATTCAGCCAATCACAAGAAAGCAACAGAAGCTTATAACGTGGGAGTACTTCAGACTTAATTTTGTGCACTAGATTTACCATTAAAATAATGCGTATATCCAAAACCAACAATTAAAAACGAAGACGTTCGGTCAAACTCCTCGGTCTCATAACCCGCATTTCCATCAACACCAATGTCCCATGGTCTAAAACCGAATCCATAAAAAGGATAGGCAATCGTTAATCTATATGAATTAGAATCATCAGAAGCCAATACCAAACCTATATTAGGTTCAATATAAATGGACTGAAGAACATTCAAACGAATTCCATCCTCAAATAAAGCATCGGTTTTGATCATAGAATGCATGTAACCAAACTTGACGCCAATATCCGTGCCGAAGCGTTCACGCCAGAATTTCTCATAACCCAGCTTTACAAATCCGCCCAAACAGTGCATCCCGCCATAAATTGCAGAGGGTACATTGAACTCATTTACCGCGAAATAAGAATAATGCGCTCCCGCACCAAATGCAAAACCTTTTTCTAAAGTATATTGATAATAAGGTGAAACGGAAACCAAGCCTTGCATGAAATCTTTAAATGGTTTATTGACAAATGAGTTCGGTAAACCAATCTCCAATGTAAATGAATCATCAATTTCCATCCCCTGAGCCATTAGTGGTCTAGATAAAAACCCTAGATTCAAAATTAGAATCATTATAAAAACTAAAGCACCTCTCACGATAATAAAACGATTTTGCTTCTTAAATATTGTCAGTATCTGATTTTCTTTAATGGAGAACCAGTAACCACATTAATAAAGTTACTTTTTTAAATCCTTCGAATGAAACTCTTTGGTTAAATTAATGTAAGAATCGCTATAGCTGTTGTCCTCATTTCGAATAACTAACCTGGATGTGTTTATAGGAGTAGAAAAATTTGAGAGCGAAACTACAATGCGTGAATTCGGTTTAGATTCTTTAGCGTCTATATAAATAATCTCATTTACATACAATGAAACGTTTTTTGTGCAGTCCTTTAAAAACATTAATTGTGCATGCGGTATAATCATCCAGCACGTCCCATCTTGAGTCAACAATGATTTGACTACGGAAATAAACATAGAAAAATCCTCCTTTGAGGTATGCTTGGCCACCTCGCTTTCACGTTTCATACCCGCAGCATGCTCAAGATAAAAAGGCGGATTTGACACGATAAGATCATAAGACCTCAAAAAAACATAATTCAAATAATCTCCATGTATTGCATGGACTTGTTCAGACCAGCTAGATTGATTTACGTTAAAGAGGCAATCTTGAAATGCGCCTTTATCAATTTCAATGGCATCAACATTTAATGTTGGGAATTTTTGACAGAGCATTAATGAAAGCACGCCGGTACCCGCACCCAAATCCAAGGCGTATTTTGGAGCGTTTGCAGATATGAGCGCACCTAAAAGCATGCTATCAGTTCCAACCTTAAGGGCTGTTCTATTTTGAGAAATTGTAAAGTATTTGAACTGAAAGTCCTGAGCCACTAGTATGCCTTTGCAAACAAAACTTTCCCTTTAGATGGCGCACCGCTGTAGACACAGGCACCTGCTTCTTCGACCTGATCTAAAGGTATGCATCGAATCGTTGCTTGCGTTTCTTCCTTTATCTTGTTTTCGGTTTCCTCAGTTCCATCCCAATGTGCTGACACAAAGCCTCCTTTATTCACAAGCTTTTTAAAGGTCGCAAAATCTGAAGCATCACTTGTTTTCTCCTTGCGAAATGTATCCGCCTTCTCAAAGAGATTAGACTGAATTTCTTTTAATAATCCTTCAATAAAATCTTCAACGCCCTCAAAAGAAACGATTTCTTTTGTTTTTGTATCTCTTCGGGCTACTTCGATATTTCCGTTCTCTAAGTCTCTTGGTCCCATAGCTAATCTCACAGGAACACCTTTTGTTTCGTATTCAGAGAATTTCCATCCAGGTCGTCTATTATCGTCATCATCATACTTAAATGAAATACCTTTATTTTTGAAAGCCAAGCGGAGAAGCTCGAATTTATCAGAAATCTTCTCAAGATCCTCAGGGCTTCGATAAATTGGAATACCCACCACCTGAATCGGGGCCAACAGTGGAGGTAAAACGAGTCCTTCATCATCCGAATGGCTCATGATCAAGGCACCCATCAGCCGAGTTGAAACACCCCAAGAGGTTGCCCAAACGTGGTCTAATTTACCTTCTTTATCGGCAAATTTTACATCAAATGCTTTTGCAAAATTCTGACCTAAAAAATGAGAGGTCCCTGCCTGAAGCGCTTTTCCATCTTGCATCAAGGCTTCAATACATAAGGTGTCCTCTGCACCGGCAAACCTTTCTGATTCTGTCTTCCTTCCTTTGACAACAGGCATTGCCATATATTGCTCTGCAAAATCAGCATAAACCTCTAACATCCTCGCTGTTTCCTCACGTGCCTCCTGATTTGTTGCATGTGCTGTGTGTCCCTCTTGCCATAAAAACTCTGCTGTCCTTAGGAAAAGTCTAGTTCTCATTTCCCAACGGACTACATTCGCCCACTGATTGATTAAGATTGGAAGATCTCTGTAGGATTGAATCCAATTTCTGTATGAATTCCATATAATTGTTTCAGAAGTTGGTCTCACAATCAATTCTTCTTCGAGCTTTGCTTTTGGATCAACAACGACCCCACTCCCGTCCTCTGCATTCTTTAACCTATAATGCGTTACAACAGCACATTCCTTTGCAAAACCTTCTACGTGACTTGCCTCCTTACTTAAATATGATTTAGGAATGAACAATGGAAAATAAGCATTGGAATGGCCCGTCTCTTTAAATTTCTGATCGAGCACCTCTTTCATTCGCTCCCAAATCGCAAATCCGTAAGGTTTGATAATCATACAACCTCTTACATCTGAGTGCTCTGCTAAATCCGCCCTTTGAACCAACTCATTATACCATTTTGAATAATCCTGTTTTCGTGTTGTATGCTTCCCGCTCATAATAAATATTCTTGGGTGTAAATTTAGACAAACGATTCAATATTTCCATCACAAATAAAATCTTCCTCAAGGAAGCATTTCATTGCTTACTAGCGCATTGATATATTGCTGATACACCGCTTTGATTTTTCTATTGATCTCCTTATTTGAATTAGGGTCATCTTTTATTTCATTCCAAATGATTGGACTTCTTCCAGGAGCCATAGAAACAATATTGTTCTGATAATAGGACATAGTTGGCATATCCGGACCACTCAGATAAGATGATCCAACTGAAAAATAGTCTGTCTCAATATTGAGCAAGTCCAGTACGGTTGGCATCAAGTCTATTTGCTGCATTGTTTCATTGGCCTTTACATTGGGTAAAACGCCGGACTCATGGTAAAAGGCAATAGGAATCTTAAATGACCAATCTATATCTCCCCTATCCTTTCGCGACGTCGGTCCAACATGGTCAGCGCAAAAAACAAAAAGTGTATTATTAAACCATTCTTGCTTACGTGCTTTTAGCCAAAAATCCCTAAAACCATAATCGGCATAGCTAATTGATTTACAAAGGGGGTCGGGGCCCGACTTGGTAATATCCTCAAAACCTTCAGGGATTGTATACGGATGATGCGAAGAATAAGTAAAAATCGTTGAAAAGAATGGTTTGCGCATTCCGTTCATAATATCGACGGACCAAGGTAAAAAATGATGGTCTGGTATTCCCCATGTGCCATCGAAGTGGTCTTCATTGTCATATTCAGTGCGGCCGTAATATTTATCAAACCCCGCAGCCAATGTAAAGGAGTCAAAACGCATAGAGCCATTTGTCGGACCATGAAAAAAAGAGGAGGAATAA
>CESZ01028013.1_pt1 | contig 23175 bp, 21 predicted proteins | sample 531081 | NCBI WGS metagenome assembly CESZ01 (sample SAMEA2621260, study PRJEB7988) | marine metagenome | biome: marine biome (ENVO:00000447); feature: surface water layer (ENVO:00002042); material: "saline water (ENVO:00002010), including plankton (ENVO:xxxxxxxx)" | depth 5 m | reverse complement strand
CCAGACCCGGTTGCGTCACCTACGGACACCGCGTAGCCCGTCTGGCTAGTCAAGTCACAGTTATCGATAGTGATGGCCTCGGCAGGAATGATCGAACCATCGCCCTCCGTGGCAGTGATCAACTCGGTGTCGTAACGAGATAGAGTGGCGGTGATGCCACAGCGTGGGGTCTCGAGATTGTAACTATCGCCGGAAATATTATTTTGGGTGACGTTGAGATAGTCGAGATTCTCGAGTAAGACAGATCGATAAATGCCTGCCAGATCGAGAGCAGGCGATACATAGGCCTCCCCTGCGACCGAAAAATCGACATCGAAGGATTCATCCGTCTCCTCGTAGGAATAGGTGAGCCCGAGTTCGCCCGTTTCTTTATAAGTGACAATGAGCCCGATCACCGTGCGCACCTGCAGCTGGTCATCAACCACTTCCTTGCACAGGCCTGAGCCCAATGCCTCGTCGCCACTGACTTCGACGTCTGCCACACATAACAAGTTGACGAACTCCGTCGCGTCCGTGGCCTGCGAGTACCAATAAAGCGTGCCCGAGCGAGTCAGGACGTAATTATTTTCATCGGTTTCCGTGACTTGACTGCGGCCCATCGTCAAAGAGAACTGACTCTCGCCACCACCACCGTATTGCCCGCCAAAGTTGGCGTCGATGAAAAGCGTTATCTCGTCCTCTGCGGAGAAACTTTCGGCCGTGGCTGTCACCTTGACTAAGTGAGTGCCAGGCAACAACGCATCACCAGATATGGTTTTTTTCTCAGCATCGTGATTCAGCTCAACCGGCCCCTCGTATGTGACCGTTGCGCTCGCGGCGCTGTTACCACTGACGGTGTAACTGAGGGAGACCCCTTCGTCCGCTCGGTATTTTGCCTGCCCCTCAAGCTTAATAGAGAGTTGTTCAGGCGGTGTGCCGCTGCCGCCCCCCGCACCAGAGCCATTGCCTGAGTCGGAGCCGCCGGAACCAACGCCGCAGCCGCCGAGCAGCAGCAAGCCAAAGGCCGCCAAAAAAAAACGGCGCCAACCGCTTTTCAGCCTTTCCCGCAAGCGGCCTACAAGGGAATGCACTAGGTGTCTTCCAGGCAGATGTAGCTCTGAAGCATGGCCATCTCTTTTTCGCGACGGTACTTGGAAGAATCCATGAACCAGACGACCAGATATCCATAAACTGCGTGTTCCAGGCAAAGTTGTTCACCCATGCCCTCGTAATCAAGGCCCGACTGCACATCTGGTGAAGGCCAAATAACCAGTGCATCATCAGACAGCTTGGCGTCATCGATAGTAGAGACCGATTTAACCCCCTCCAAAAATACTTTTTGAGCCTTGGTCTCTGCCAGGGCAGGGTCCGCCATCAGGCTTGTCCCTACCAAAATGAGCCCGGAAATTAACGTAGAACTGTAACGCAAGATCATCCTGCTTCCCCTTTGACCGTTATTTCGATGCGGCGGTTTTGGGCCCGACCGGCAGCGGTATCATTGGATGCGATCGGCACGGTGTCGGCGTATCCTGTCACCGTGACTGCGCCAGACTGGATATACCGCTCTCCTACGAGATAATCAGCAACTGACGCTGAACGCGCGGCTGATAGATCCCAATTTGATTGAAACCGCTCACTAAACGCCACCGGCACGTTGTCAGTATGACCGGCGACGGTGACTTGGCCAGGGCTATCTGCCAAGGCCTGACCAACACTGGCCAGAACGCTATAGAAGCTGGCGCGCAGATCAGCGCTGCCGCTCACGAATGCGCCCTGGTCTGCAAGGCTGATTCTTACTTCGTCATTGATGCGCTCAACATTGACCTGGCCATTGGCAATCTCGGTGGTCAGCCGACTGCGGATTTGCTCATATTCACTCTGAGCAACGTCCTCACCCTCCTGAGCATCTGAGCCCTGGGCGCTATCAAAGGACTGCTGCTCTGTAGAGGGTGAGCGCAGCACCTCCACCTCGGACACCACCTCGGCCTGGGCCTGCGCCACCTTGGCAAACAGCGCCACCGTGTCCTCGTCAAGCCGCTGACCAGACTCGAGCCCCTCTGCGCCCTGCTTTTCACCATCCTTTTGATCAGAGGTCATGACAACACTGATCCTGCCATCGGTCTCGGTCACCTCCACCTGACCGCGCGTGATCTCGTCTTTGAGCGCGCTTCTGACCCTCTCCAGATCCGAGGAATTTGGATCATTGGAGGGCTTGGTTGTGATCTTTAATTCGGGGTCCGGCGGCTGCTCCTCGTCCGTGGTCTGTTCACTGATGGTGCTGAGTGCAGTGGGCTCGACCTTGGCCTGCATAAATTGATCAGCAATGATGCTATCCGCGGTCGGCGGCTCCACCACCGGCACAACCCGCTGCACGCCCATGCTGTCATTCATCGAGCCGCTGACTTCTTTGAACTTTGGCACGTTCATCTGCGCAAAGGACAGCAACAGTACAAAAAATGCCATGAGTAAGGTTGCCATATCAGCAAAGGTCGCCATCCAGGCAGGTGCGCCACCTCCCGGACATTTCGGACATTCGACGGGCGGTAGTTCCTCGGGCGGCTCGGGCGGAGGACCAATATCAACCTCTTCCTCAGGGACTTCAGGCGCCACAACCTCAGTTTCAGCGGCCTCCGCCTCCTCCGACTCAATGGCCTCCGGCACCTCACCCTCCGGGGTTTCGACGTCGACGTTTTCGTCTTCAGCCACGACTATGCTCCCCCGATCACTCAGTTATCATCCACGATCACTTCGATACGCCGATTGCGGGCACGACCCGCTGGCGTATCGTTGGTATCGAGTGGTCGCGTATCCGCAAACCCGGCGATCTGTACATTACCCCCTTCCAGGTTAGTAGAGGTCAGCAAAAAGTCAGCGATAGACGCAGCGCGCGCTGCCGACAGATCCCAGTTGGACTTGAAGCGCTCGCTGAATGCCACTGGCACGTCATCGGTGTGCCCCTCAACCATGACGCTGCCAGGGTATTGTGCGAGACTGTTGCCAAGGCGTGTCAGCGTGGGCGTGAAGGCCTGCCTCAGACTCGAAGAGCCGGAGGTAAAACTCCCTTGACTTGCGAGCCTGACGATAATCTTGTCACCGTCCCTTTCGACCTCCGCTAGTCCAGCCGCAATCTCGTCTGACAAGTCAGCGCGCAGACGGTCATACTTTGACATCCCCGACCCATCGCCGGTGCGGGACTGGCGTCGGGTTGCACTCGCGCCGCTCTGATTACCCTGAGCTTGATCGGCCAAATGAACCCCGACCTTGGAGCTCAACGTGGCAGACACTTCAGCCACCTTGGCAACAGCATCGAGCGTTTCTTGGGCGACCTGTCCCCCTTTACCCTCACCCTCGTTGCCTGCCTTGCCACCCGCAGCGGCGGACTCCACTAGCGTGACCTTGATCTCACCGTTCTCGATGCGCACGTCGGCCATACCATCATTGAGCTCCTGCTCCAGTGCTTCCTGCACCTGCCGAAAATCGCTCTCAATCGGGTCTTCGAATTCGCCTTCTTCCGTTTTTTTCTCAATGAAGTCGCCGCGGACAAAATCAGACCGTTGCTCTTTGATGTCCATGACCGAGCGCTCGGCAACGGCCGGGGTGAAGTTCTCCACCACGATACTGCGTGCCATAGGGATCGTGACCTTCGGCACAATCTTTTCAATACCGAACGCCTGCTTCAGCGAACCGGCTACCTGCTTAAATTTAGGCACCTCTGTCTCGGCAAAGCTCAACAGCAAAACGAAAAACGCCATCAATAGCGTTGCCATGTCAGCGAAAGTCGCCATCCATGCGGGGGCGCCACCACTCGCGCACTTGGGGCAGTCATCTTTGGGCTCTTCGGGGGGAGGAGGGCCGGGTGGCGGCAGATTCTCTTCAACCGTCTCTTCTTCCGAGTCTTCTGCGTCCACTTCTAAGTCTTCTGACTCGGCCGAGGCACCTCCGTCGCTCAATTCGGCTGACTCGGCGTCCAAGTCGCCGTCAGTCTTCCCAGCCACTTCGGGAGAGTCCGCTGCGACCACGCCGCTCCCATCGCCATTACCGCCGTCCTCTGCCGCAGATTCGTCTGCGTCGTCGTCACTGTCGCTCAGATTCGGGCCTGCTGCCTCTACATCAGAGGTATCGTCGGCAGCGGCATCAGCCTGTGCAGCAGCTTGAGCCTCATCCGCAGATGGCTCGGCAGCAGCAGCTTCAGGCTGTGTCGTGGCCGCTTGGCCAGCGGCTTGGTCGCCTTCGCCTTCGCCTTTAGTCTCTGCAGCAACGGCCCCGACCTCTTCCGCAGGCCGCTCTGGGTCAGGTTGGATGTCGTCGTCAGCCACAGGGTGTTATCTCAATTCATGCGGTGCGTCGAGATCAGGCTGCGGCAATCTTCTCGCGGCTCTTGGGCGAGACAAATGATGCCAGCATATCGCCCAGCACTCTGGGGTTACCCCCCTCCTGCATAAACAAGACGCCCTCAATCACCAACTCGTTATTGGCGGACTCCAACGCAGAGGCGTTTTCAAGTTTTTGCGCAATGGGCAAACAGATGACGTTGGCGAGGATTGCGCCATACATTGTTGTCAACAGCGCCACCGCCATCGCCGGTCCAATCGCTTTCGGGTCCGACATGTTACCCAGCATGATCACCAAACCGGCAAGAGTGCCGATCATTCCCATCGCTGGCGCAATTTCGCCCCAGGCACTAAAAATCTTTGCCCCCATTTCATGACGCAATTTCATCATGTCGTTGTCCCGGTTAAGAGAGCTCTTAATAATTTCCCCATCGGTGCCATCCACCAGCATGGAAACAGCCTTCGCAAGGAAAGGGTTGGCAATGTCCTGGCCCTCCAGCGCAATCATGCCGTCTTTCCGCGCGATGTTGGCAAGCTCAACGATTTGAGTAATCAGGTCAACTGGGTCATCGATCTTTCGAGAAAAAGCCTTGCCCATTACGCCAATTGCTCCCAAGAATTCCCCTAGGGAACACCGCGCCATCACCACGGCTATCGATCCCGCCACCACGATCAGCATAGAGGCGGTGTCCACAAATGCTGGCGCGTTTTCAGAAATGGCCATGAAAATGAGGCCAAACGCCGCCAGCAAACCCACAATCGTTGCAATATCCATGAACCGCTCCTAAGCATTAAATAGGTGACCGTAACCTAATATAGCAACACCATTGATATCGGTGATAGGTAACAATTGGCGAATCCGCCTCTGCGAGGCCAAGTAGGCCTGCAAAGATGGCGAGCACCTTTATTCTTCTGAAGCATCGGCCTTTTGGCAGAAAGCTTGATCTAGAGGCCGTGACTTCGGCGGATAGAAGCGAGTGATGCGGTATTCAGGTATGTTAGCAATCCCGAGCAAACGCAAATTCATCGAAAACCTATAATATGCGTCGAAAGCGGGGAGAATGTAGAGGATCAAACCAGTTGGACCCGGGGGGTCAAAGTCATGGCGGCACCAGGAATGCGTAGCAATCGATTATTCTCAGTAAGCGTGGCACTCCTCTTCTCTCTACTTGCAGGCTGCGGTGATCAACGCAATCAACCCGAATGCGGTGATGTCTACAAAAGCCGGATCGACGAACATGACTTCGACGTATTCGATGGCGGCATGGCACTTCATCGGCCAACCGGCCTTACGGTAACGCAGTGCGCAATCGGGCAATGGATGAGCAATTACCAGTGCCGCGGCGATTCGCTAAAGCTTAGCTGGGATGAAGCCATGGCTTATGCAGCTGAGGTTTCCGAAAAAACTGGCGAGCCATGGCGGCTGCCAACGAAAAATGAAATCCCTAAGATACTGGAAAGAAAATGTATCAACCCTGCAGTTAATCCCTTTGTTTTCCCCGACCTTGAGGTAGCTAACTTTTGGACCGCCTCCAAAGGCTTGCATCAAGATATGTTTCGTTGCTCTTTCTACACCTATCAGGGTAGGGTTTTCTGTAGGCAAGCACGGGATATTCCGCAACCTTTCATCCTGGTAAAGGGGAACTAGCCTCCGCCCGATTGCACTCGTGGGGTCTTAATAGTCTGGCGAGGCAAGCATAGGCCCGCTGATACTTGAACCTCATGGCGCTAACCCGAGAACATTTGCTGGGCTTTCCGCTCGCAAGCGCGAAGTCTTTAGATGTAGCGCTTACCGCCTCGGCCTTACTTTTAAGCTAATCACCGGGATTTTAGGTGTGGCTTTGTCTCGAAACGCTTGCAGGGAACACCGTCTACACTCAATACCTCTAAACACGGCAACTGACGCGATTTGAACCCCATTACCAAGCAACCGTATGGGAAAGATTTGTGATGCGTGATCTGGAAGTGCCGGCATCGCCAGCAATTTGGCTTGTCATCCATCATGCTCGGCAGTCTCAGAAGATCTGGACCGCATAGATCTTTTATCGCCAATTTCAGCTTCATCAAATTCATCTGAAGCGAACTGAGATTTGATTTTCTGCAATTTGTCCATGCGGCGCCCCGGCAAATAATACTCCTCGTAGATCCGGTAAAGCGTTATAACCACGAGCGCCAGTAATGCACCCCAAGCTAGAACGTCGATCAGCTCGGCACGCGCAAACCAGAGTTTCACGCTGCCATCGCCGTCCGCAGTGTTTAAGCCAACAAGTGCTAACAGCGGGACCGCAAACAGTAAATAGGTCCTTATCAGCTTACATACTGCGCAGTCTGAACCAGCCATTTCGTTCGCTCTAGCAGCCTTCAACACTTGTTAGAGATTTCAATGCAGAATCCATCGATGCACTAAGTTTACGAGCGTCTGCGCCCACATGATGATAGTACTCCGCAGAAATACTCAGATTCTCTTTTAGGTTGGTCACAGACTTCATTGCCGCTGACAGCGCCATGGTAAACCTCGAGGTATAAAAATGCAGAATAGAGCCTTTCTCCTCCAACATCTTTTTTAGTCGCTCCTCTAGCTCGTCAACCTGCGTTACATCATTTTCTCCCGCATCCATAAGGCGATGAAGTTCCTTAACCAATCGATCGCAAATTATTGCTGCCTCATCAACTTGCGCTCGTTCCAGACCAATTGCTTGGGCGACCTCTGAGTACCGATGAGATTGCGATGGACTCTCGCTAACCACAGTATCGTTTGCCGGCGACTCTGCAGAAGAAGTCGCCGGCAGCTCTAATCTGCGATCTAAAAGTGGCTCGTGAGTCCAGCCTTTCAAAAAAGCACCGTGAGTGGTGCAATTAAAAAATTCCACTTTGGATGCATAGTAAGCCGCTGCGTTTTCCATTTCTCCAATGAACCATAAATAATCATCTTGTGTTTGCAGTCTCTCACCATTGATCCCCTGGCAAGTTAAAACAGCATTTTCTCGCTCGGCTTCCTTATTTTTTGAGATTCCCAGCTTAGCCCCTTTAGTTTGTTGGACATATTTGCCCTTCGATATACTGAGGTCCTGTCCAATAAGAGTAATTGAGGCAGCGCCATACTGCGCCGACATAGCGACGGCGCAGGTAGCAACGCAGCCACCTTGTAGCAAGGGGGGGTCACCACCATGCAGGGCAGTGGATAGATCATTCCCAACCATCGACGGATCTGGGGCAACGTATATATCACCGAACCCGCCATCGAAGATTGAGGAATGGACATAATCGCCGCATATCATGCTGATATCACTCAGAGATGGGTGTTCAGGGATGATGCTAGAGAAATCCGTCGCATCAACGTGAAAAGCATAATCGGGCACCACCTCTGCCTCTAAGAGGGCTTTGAGGGATCTGATAGGAGCTATCACCAAAAATTCAGCTCTCCTCTGCTTTAAGTCGTCCAAAGAATCTGTGAGCGACGGACCAGGGGAAGCTATTAAAACATCCTGGCCCTTGAACTTGGGTCGCAGTTCAGACGCACTTCCGAATTCAGGTAAGTCGTGCATCCTTCCTAACCATTGGTCGGTGAATATTTCAGGCCACTCTTTTATGGACCTCTTACCCAAAAAAACGGCCGACAAAGATTTTCTTATTCGTTCATAGTCCTCTTGAATCACAGCTTCTGGCTCCCCCATTGGGTCTAAACCAAAAACCACGATGAGCGGAATTTCTTCCCCGAGCAGATGTGAGAACATTTCGGCGTTAGGTGAGGATCCCGAAGTGAATTCAACACTATCAATTTCGGCATCAGATGCAGCTAAAGGTAAGGTTATCGATTTCTCATCCGAGTTGTTGGCTAGCAAATATATGAATTTCTGCTGGCCTCTATTTCTCAGCTCTTCATCAAGAACCGCCGCATGCTCACCAACTAAAATCGCAATGTCTTGGCTGAAATCCCAGGCAGCTGGAAGAACAGCATCAACGTACAGGCCTAGGCCCTCCGAACTCGCCATCAGCTCAGCAAGAGAAAAGGTGGAGACACTCCCGGATATCCACTCTCCTATGATGTCCAATTTCTTATTCAATGCCGAAGCTTGCCCTCGATACCGCAGCAGATCTTCGTCATCCAACCCACAGCTCTGAATCCAATTCTCAATAGACTCCCATCGATGGTTATGGACACTTCTCGCCAACCTTGACCGCATCGTTCTGACCCGGTCGATTAGTTGGCGAGCTCTACTAATGTCACCCGATCTGGCACTTTCTAGTGCCTCAGTACAAAGTCGGTCAATTGGCTCAATAACGGGAAGATACATACTGGCCACCTGCGGATTGGAATAGAGTCAATTGCTGCATGTTACCTCATCAGTCGAGCTGTCTTGAGAGGTAATAATCGACAGCTGCAGGGTGTCAGAGCACCTACTGAGGCGAGTGCGCTAAAAAAAAATCGTTAAAAGCGCTCAAACACTAAAGTTAATTTTTTCAGGACCGATAACTATCTCGTCAGTGATGTTCTGACATGAGGGCAAGAGTTTTCAGCCCAGTGTTCTGAAACCAATTTTAAGGAGGCCAACAATGGCTGTTGTAAATACAAATATCGGCGCTTCTGTTGCTCAGGCCGCCCTCATGAGAAATGAACGGGCGCTGAACACCGCAATGGAGCAGCTGTCTACAGGCAAGAAGATCAACTCCGCTGGAGACAACGCATCTGGATTAGCTATCAGCACACGGCTGACGTCTCAAATCCGAGGCTTAGATACGGCCATTCGTAATGCGAACGATGCAATGAGCATGGTGAATACGGCGGAGGGCGCGTTAGACGAAATTACTGCAATGATGCAGCGCATGCGGGAGCTTGCGGTTCAGTCGGGCACTGGTACTACCGCTGCAGCCGATCGAACTTATCTGAACAGCGAGTACGTTGCGCTCCGTAACGAAATAGATCGCATCGCAGACAACACTCAGTGGAACGGTAGAAATATCCTTGATGGATCGGCGGGAGCCTCGGTTGGTAAATCAACAGTGGCTTTCCAGGTTGGAGTGAATGAAAAACAGACGATTTCAACCTCATTTGGCAACGTCAACAATACGACTGGCCACATGTCGGCTCTTGCGTCTACTAGGCTGTCAGCTGCGACTATCGCGTCGGCCGTGATAGTAGCCTCAAACGCAATCACTCGACTAGACAACACGATTGCGGACGTATCGGCGCAACGAGCAACATTTGGTGCAGTATCTAACCGACTTACGCACGCTGTGGACAATCTTACAAACGTGAAAACCAATACAGAGGCCTCACGCAGCAGAATTATGGATACTGATTATGCAGCTGCCACCTCAGAGCTCGCTAGGACTCAGATCATCCAGCAAGCTGGAACCGCGATGCTAGCTCAAGCGAATCAGTTGCCACAGACGGTACTGGCATTGCTTCAGTAAAAACCTGTCGATCAGGTTCTCGCATAAAACGGCCATTCCTTATCAGGGTGGCCGTTTTTTTTATGAGTAACAACCTGGCACCTCGAACAAAGATTATTTTACCCATAGAAAATCGAAAGCAGTATTTCTGCGCTTGCTAGCGGCAGAAACTTGCCGCTGATGCTAAATATTTCCTAATTCGTTACTCAGCAGCACCCTTCCAAAGAACCTCTAATCATACAGCTCAGTGCTAATCTTGTCGTTAAAAGTCATTAAAATCGGCAAAAATGTATTTAAAATTGCATAAAGTGGCGTTTGTATAAATCTGATAGAAATGGGTTCTATCAACCAATTTTAATGTTGGCACGATCCGTGCTTATTTATCTCTTGCAGATACCGACGTTGCCGTATGTGTGCGTATTTAGGCTTCACGCAATCACGATATACGGCAGCGCATTAGACAAGTTAATAGGTTCTAGGAGATATACCGATGGCTGTTGTAAACACAAACATATCGGCTTCGATTGCGCAGGCCGCGCTTGCTAGAAACGAGCGGGAATTGACTGCAGCTATGGAGCAATTGAGTACTGGCAAAAAAATCAACTCCGCGTCGGACAACGCGGCGGGTCTTGCGATCACTACTAGGATGACTTCCCAAATTCGAGGATTAGACCAAGCGATACGGAACGCACATGACGCGGTCAGTATGGTTCAAACGGCGGAAGGTGCCCTCGATGAGATAACCGCAATGCTGCAGAGAATGCGGGAATTAGCTATTCAGTCAGGCACAGGTACCACGGACGCGGTGGACCGCACCTATCTGAACCAAGAATATGTCGCGCTCAGAGCAGAAATCGATCGCGTTGCCGACAACACAGAGTGGAATGGCAGGGTGATCCTAAATGGGAACGCTGGAGCTTCTGCGGGGGGATCATTGTCCGCCGTAACATTCCAAGTAGGAGCTGGCGAGGCCCAGACTATTGCAGTTAATTTTGGAAACTTCACCAATTCAGATGGATCCATGTCGACTCTTGCCTCTACACGGCTATCTGCGGCTACCATCGCGTCAGCTGTATCAGTAGCTTCAAACGCAATTACTTCTCTCGACACCGCGATGACCGCAGTTTCAAATCAGAGAGCCTCTTTTGGAGCCGTTAATAACCGGCTAATACACGCGGTCGATAATTTAACGAACATCTCGACGAATGCCGCGCAGACACGCAGTCGCATCATGGATACTGACTATGCTGCAGCCACATCCGAGCTGGCAAGGACACAGATCATTCAGCAAGCTGGAACCGCTATGTTGGCACAGGCCAATCAGCTACCCGGGTCTGTTCTGCAACTGCTTCAGAGTTAAGTTAGTCTCCGGACTTGAGACATCTATAGTGTCACCCTATCACTTCGTCCTCCGCTGACGTGGTGATAGGGGAGTCTTCAGTCTACTGTGAGGCAATAATTCATGACGGACCGATTCAATATCGATAGTCATAAACTTATCTTTCATCCCAAGAGAGTTTCTCAATGGCAGGAAGCGGACGACCAATGGGAAAAAGCAAAATCTGTTTATCCAATCTACGTTGAAATCTCCCCCGTCGGCGCCTGCAATCACAGATGCACTTTCTGTGCTGTTGACTACATCGGCTACAAGTCAAATAGATTAAGTACTAGCGTGATAGCGGAACGCTTGCCCGAGATGGGCCAGCTGGGCGTAAAGAGCATAATGTTTGCCGGTGAAGGGGAACCGCTCTTACACAAAGACACTGCAGAGCATGTGCTGATTTGCAATGAAGCGAACATCGATGTGGCGTTCACTACCAATGCATCAGTAGTGCGTCAGGACTTCATAGATAGAGCTCTGCCTGGGGTGACGTGGATAAAAGTTTCACTTAATGCAGGGACACCAGAAACCTATAGCAAGATACATCAAACTAGGGAAAGTGATTTCCACCGAGTAGTAGAAAACCTAAAAGTTATGGTGGCAGAAAAAAAGGCTGGGAACACCTCCTGCACAATCGGCGCTCAAACCCTCTTATTACCCGAAAACTCAGACGAGATCGAGCAGCTCATACACATTTGCAGAGACGAAATTGGTCTTGATTACCTAGTTATAAAGCCCTACTCGCAACATAAGTACAGTAACACCAAGATCTACGAGAGCATCAATTACACGACCTATTTTGACTTTGGTGACAAATTATCTAGATATAACACTGACTCATTTAATGTGGTGTTTCGTGGCAAAACGTTAGAAAAGTATGGAGAAAGCGAAGCCCTCAGGTATAAAAAATGCCACGCAACGCCCTATTTCTGGGCATATGTAATGGCCGACGGCTCTGTCTATGGCTGCAGCGCCTATTTGCTAAACGACAAATTCTGTTACGGCAATTTAAACGAGGAGTCTTTTCAGCAAATATGGGAGGGAAGCAAGAGACAGGAAAATTTGCGGTTCATAAATGCCGACTTGAATATATCCGATTGTCGAAAAAACTGTCGTATGGATGAGGTCAACCGGTATTTGGATGAACTGAAAGTTAATCAGGCCTCTCATGTCAATTTTATCTAGCGGATCACAAATCGCCGTTACAGGAGGTGCGGGCTTCATTGGCAGCCACGTCACCGAACTACTCATCGAGCGAGGTCACGATGCGGTAGTCATTGACGACTTAAGCAGTGGGTCCGTCCAAAATCTCAAGGGCGTGACTGAGCACCCATCTGTCTCTATCCACCAACTAGATATATGCGTGCGAGAAGGGCTTGAGGAATTGCTGGAGGGGTGTGACGCAGTAATCCACTTGGCCGGCCTAGCCGATATTGTTCCGTCCATAGAGCACCCAAGCCGTTATTATGATGTAAACGTAACCGGGACTCTAAACCTACTTGAGGCAGCGAGATCGGCGGGCTGCAAAAAGATTATTTACGCCGCATCCTCTACCTGCTACGGCATTCCTAAGATCTATCCGACGCCAGAGACTGCCAGATTATCGCCCCAATATCCTTATGCCCTAACTAAGCTTCTTGGAGAGCAGTTAGTCCTTCACTGGTCCCAAGTCTATGGGATAGAAGCGACCTCCCTGCGACTCTTTAACGTCTACGGACCTAGAGTTCGGACCACGGGTACCTATGGCGCGGTCATGGGAGTATTCCTATCCCAGAAGGCTAACAGCCAACCACTCACGATTGTAGGGACGGGACAGCAAACGAGAGACTTTACGCACGTGAAGGACGTTGCAAAAGCTTTCGTAAGAGCGACCGAGGTGACCTGCGATAACAAAATATTGAATGTGGGTAGCGGAAGCAGTCAGAGCATCAATTTTCTCGCAAATTTGATAGGAGGCCCAGTGGTCTTCATTCCGAGGCGACCTGGTGAACCTGACATAACCTTCGCAGACACAGCGCTTATTAAGAAAACATTGGGCTGGGAGGCATCTATCAGCCTCGAAAACGGAGTCGCTGAATTACTTAACGATGTCGCTGACTGGGAGTCGGCCCCACTTTGGACAGAAGACTCCATAAGTAAAGCAACCAGAAATTGGTTCAAATTACTTGGGGCGAGGGATGCCTGAACAAGCCTTTTCTAGTCGGATGGCATCCTTCTCCGATGCGGTAACCGCAGGGATTGCAACGGGAAAAACCGGGGAGCATCTACATGTAGATGTGGCGATTCAAAACATGCTCAATGTTATTTTTGACAAAGGGCACAAGGGATCTATTTACCTAATAGGAAATGGTGGTAGTGCAGCTGTCGCCAGCCACATAGCGAATGATCTCACCAACATGGGTAGCTTGCGTGCTCATGTGCTGCATGATCCGGCGCTGCTTACATGCCTCGCAAACGATTATGGTTACGAGCAGATATACTCCAAGCAAATCCAAAAGTTCGCCAAGCAAACAGATTTGCTGATAGCGATCAGCAGTTCGGGGCAGTCGAAAAATATCCTAAATGCCGCCAGCGCGATGGCAGAAATTGGCGGCACAATATTCACGCTAACTGGATTTGATTCTAATAACCCACTCCGGGAAATTGGCAATTTCAACTATTGGATAGACAGTCACGACTATGGAATTGTCGAAATAGGCCACCTCTTTTTCTTGCATCACCTGACAAACCTTCTCCGTTAAGCCAAGAATTTGATCGGGCTTGCCATGACGACTACTTCTCAGAATAGAAAAAAGATCATCGGGCTGGAAAAGCTCGCGGAGCGCGTGGCGCAACTCAAGCTTGAGGGGCACTCAGTCGCTCTGTGCCATGGAACTTTCGACTTGCTTCACGTTGGCCACATTAAGCACATCGAATTTGCCAAAGAAGTCGCTGATCATGTGGTCGTGAGTTTGACTGCCGACGATTTCGTGAGTAAGGGCCCTGGCAGACCTGCATTCAACGAGCGGTTGAGGGCCGATCAAATGGCTGCTCTCGCTGATGTTAGTTTCGTGGCAGTAAATTATGCGGTTACAGCGATCAACGTGATAAACGCTCTGCAGCCTAATTTCTACGTGAAGGGTAGTGATTATAAAAATCCTTCTGACGACGTGACAGGGAACATTGGTAAAGAAGAAGCGGCCGTACAAAAACACGGTGGGGAGTTGATATTCAGCGATGCAGTTACCTTTAGCTCGAGTCAGCTACTTAATGAAAGATTTGAAATCCTGTCCACTGAGACAAAAAGCTTTTTAGGGCGCATCAAGCACTCGATAGACTTTGCTTCGGTAAGCTCGTTACTCGCCTCACTAAAAGAAAACAAAGTTTTAGTTTTAGGCGATGCAATCATCGATGAATACAGGTACACAAAAGCACTCGGTCAGAGCGGAAAATACAACGTCGCCTGTGCAAAATACGAGTCGGCAGAGAAGTTCGCCGGCGGGGCGCTTGCCGTAGCCAATCACGTGGCAAGCCTAGTTGCCGACGTTACTGTTCTTACGGGGTTGGGATCTTACTCTACCGAGGAAGGATTCATTCGAGAAAAGCTATGCGGGAACGTATCACCGCAATTTCACTACTTTACAGACGCGCCCACAATAAAGAAGTCCCGCTACCTAGACGACGACGGGATTAGGCTCTTCGAAGTCTATGAATATGACCAGAATCCAGTTTGCGAGAGATTTAACGAAGAATTATGTAAATGGCTGACAAAAAATGTTGACGGCTTCGATCTAGTCATAATGCCAGACTTCGGGAATGGCTTAATCACCGCTGAGATGATTGAGATATGCACTTCCAAGGCGAAAAAACTGGCAATCAACACCCAGGTAAATAGCGGCAACAGAGGGTTTCACCGCATCAACAAATACCCGAGAGCAGACTACATCTGCTTAAACGAAAATGAACTTAGATTAGCGGCCAGCGACAGCGTCAAAGACCTAAATGAAATTGCCAGAGACATCTCGACGACTTTAGGGGCGAAATGGGTAGCTGTCACAAGGGGATCCAAGGGCATCCTTGTTCATGACGCAGTCTCGGGAGAAGATTTTTCGATCCCGGCGCTATCCTCAAAAGTGGTAGACAGGGTAGGTGCAGGCGACGCTTTTCTTGCGTTTTCAGCGGCTTCAATGTTGCAACATGACCAACCATATCTAGCAACATTTATCGGCGCTGCCGCAGCAGCACTAGAAGTACAAATAGTCTGCAATAGAGAGCCCGTAAACTTAGGAGCATTAACCTCTTACCTTAATACCCTGCTCAAATAACTATAACGATATGAGTCACGAAGATAGTCATCGAAATTTCAAGCTTCTCACGGAGATGCTCTACATTCGCATGGCTGAAGAATCGCTAGCGGAGAAATATCACGAACAGGAGATGAGGTGCCCGATGCACCTCTGTATTGGACAGGAGGCAATAGCAGCTGGTGTAAGCAGGAGCCTTTTAAAAAGCGACCATGTATTCAGCGGACACAGAGCACACGGGCACTACTTAGCAAAAGGTGGCGATCTCGGGCGCATGTTTGCAGAGCTATATGGCAGAGATTCTGGATGCTGCTCTGGTCGCGGCGGCTCGATGCACCTTATTGATACTGAAGCAGGATTCATGGGCTCAACCGCTATTGTTGGAGGAACGATTCCAATAGCCGTCGGCTCTGCGTGGGCAGCTAAACTCAAAAGCGAGAACCGCGTTTCAGTAGTATATTTCGGAGACGGGTGCTTCGAGGAAGGCGTGGTCCATGAATCGTTGAATTTCGCATCTTTGCACGCACTCCCAATTGTTTTCGTGTGCGAAAATAATCAGTACTCCGTCTTTACAAGTTTGAGGCAACGCCAGCCTAACCGACCCATTCACAAAGTTGCCAGGGCTCACGGCATCGCCACAATTCACGGTAACGGAAATGATGTTTTTGAGGTGGCGGACGTCGCAAAACACGCAATACATCAAGCCCGTGAGCACTTTACCCCCCAATTTCTAGAATTCTCTACTCACCGGTGGCCTGAGCATTGTGGCCCTAACTATGATGATCATCTTGGCTATAGGGAGCCAGGGGAGCTGCAGACTTGGATGGATAAGTGTCCAATTACAACTGCGTATGACAAATTATTCGCGCTCGGCGAAATAAACGAGGATCTTCTGTCTAAGGCCAAAGAGAGTATAAAAAATCAAATAGAGGTCGCGTTCGATTTTGCCATTAGTACTCCGCCATCCCCCGCAAGAAATCTAGAAGAGTCCATATATGGTAGCTAGCGAGTCCAGACACATTTCTCAAGCTCGTGCCATTCTGGAGGCTACTGACGCTGAAATGGCACGGGATCCCAGTGTAATAATGTTAGGGGAGGGCGTGCCTGATCCTAAGGGAGTTTTTGAGACTACTACCGGGCTACTCGAAAAGTATGGGACGGCACGAGTCTTCGATACTCCGCTCTCTGAAAACGCCATGACTGGGATTTGCATCGGAGCATCCCTATCCGGTCTCCGACCGATATTAGTGCACCAAAGGATTGACTTCGCACTATTAAGCATGGATCAGATAGTCAACAATGCTGCGAAGTGGCATTACATGTTTGGCAGCCAAAGTACTGTGCCTATGGTCATACGAATGATCGTTGGACGTGGTTGGGGACAGGGCCCACAACACTCCCAAAGCCTACAGAGCTTGTTCGGGCATATTCCGGGCTTGAAGGTAGTAATGCCGGTATTTCCATTCGATGCAAAGGGCTTGTTGATATCTGCGATACAGGACCCAAATCCCGTGATCTACATTGAACATCGATGGCTCCACTCTATAAAAGCGCACGTCCCAGAAGAGCAGTACTTGGTAGCCTTGGATCAGGCAGAAATTGTAAGAACTGGGGCAGATGTAACAATAGTTGCTATGTCTTATATGGTGCCAGAAGCTCTAAAGTGCGCAACGACTTTACAGACGATTGGTATCGATGCAGAGGTTATCGATCTTAGAAGCATTGCCCCTATCGACACCGAGACAGTCTTTGGTTCGGTTAAGAAAACTGGGCGACTTGTAGTCGCCGACACCAGTCACTCTATGTTCAGCGTCTCCAGTGAAATCGTCGCACTAGTAACCGAGCGGCAAATGAGCGACCTGAAAGCCGCACCGAAGAGAGTAAGCTGCCCTCCTTATCCCTCTCCCTCATCGCCTTTCCTAGCTGACACCTATTACCCCGACGCTGCAAAAATTGCCGCGGTTTCTCTTGAATGCTTCGAACATGACTTTGGTGAAAGGGGTGATCAGCTAATAAACAGTCTTGTTCGCGCAGAACCGAGAGATGTTCCTGATCTAGCGTACTCAGGCCCGTTTTAAATTCGGAGGTGTAATTTTGGAAAAGGGACCCAACAAGGAGATCGCCAGCGTAGATACACCAACGCCAAAAGATAATTGGTTAACACTCTCTGATTCAAGAAGACTAGCCTTGATCAATGCAGAAGTCGCAAAAAAATATCAGGAATACATAGATGTTATTGCTGCCAACGATAATGGTTACATCACGATCCACTTAAAAGTGAGTTTAAGCACGAAAGAGAGAGGCGGCCTGCTACTAGATTTGGAACAAAGTTTGAAAGAAGCAGTCGACGAGTCATTGACCGTATGGCTGGAGCCGCAATCGGACAAAAGCAAGCTGAGAAAACTTCGCGGAGTAATCATTAAGTCATGAGCGCAGCAGTAGATACAAGAGAGGGGAAGCTGATACTTGACTCTCACAAACTTTCTTACCATATGGATCGGGTTCAAGCGTGGGAGTCTGGCGAGAGAATCGCGCCCATTAGTGTCGATATGGCGCTAACCAGAGCTTGCGGCGCGATGTGCACGTTTTGCTATGCAATGGTGCAAGAATCTCAGGAGCGGAGCAGCGTAAAGACACCAGTAGCACTTAAGCTAGTTGATGATTTTGAAAGGTTAGGCATCCGCAGCGTGTCGCTCGTTTCCGACGGAGAGAGCACGCTGTCCCCTGCGTATGTGCCTTTTATCAAACACGCGTATGAAGCAGGCATCGATGTTGGGAATGGAACCAATGGCTGGGAGTGGGAGGCAGAAAAGATCGAGCAGGTACTTCCCTACCTTACATGGGTCCGCTTCACAGTAGCAGCAGGCAGGCCGAATACCTACGCCAGCATGATGTATAAAGGACCGGAGCACACGCGAGTTTTCGACAGAGCGATGGCAAATATTAAGTATGCCGTTGACCTGAAACGCAGGAGAAACTTACCGGTTACGCTTGGCATTCAAATGGTGCTGATGCCGGGCATGGGCGAGGAAATATTGCCTTTTGCACAATTGGGCGTAGATCTGGGTGTTGACTACGCAGTAATAAAGCACTGCTCTGACGATGAGCAAGGATCGCTGGCGATCGATTATTCCAGATACGACGAGATGTACTCATCACTGGAAAGAGCCGAAGCCATGAGTACTGACAACACGAAGATCATTGTCAAATGGGACAAAATCAAAGACGGTGATAAACCTCCATATAAGCGATATTACGGCCCGCAGTTTCTTCTTCAGATCAGTGGCAGTGGCCTGGTTGCTCCATCGGGTATGTTCTTCAACGCACGATACTCGAAATTCCACATCGGGAATTTCACAGAAGAAAGCTTCTATGATCTGTGTAAGTCCGAACACTACTGGAGGGTCATGGAATATCTGGCGTCCCCCAGCTTTGACGCTCAAACCATGATGGGTACCTTACCCATAGCCCATTACGTGAACGTTGCGCTCGATAGACACATCAGAGGCATTGAAAAAATTAAAGCGGGCGAGGGCCCGAAACCCCTACACCACAACTTTTTATAACCTCAGCCATAATAATTAAGCGGCGATTCATCAGCGTAGGCGTAAAATTTGGAACGTGAGCCATTCGAAAAATGGAAGAATTAATTCTAGCGGGTGCCAATGGGAAAGTAGCCAAGCGTCTTGCCGATGCAGCCGCCCATAGAGGTTTTAGAGTTGTGGCTCTTAACCGGTCAGAGTGCGCACGTCTGCTCGATGCGGAACACCCACACATTCATCCGGACTCGATTGTTGTAAACTGTGCTGGCTCCACCAACACCAAGTTTTGTGAACAAAATCGGGGGAAAGCCGTCGAGGATAACGTCATCTTCGCAGGCGCAATTTCTAAATTTTGCGAACAGCGTGGCTTACGGTGTTACTACCTTTCCACTGAGACGGTATTTGGCAAAAACAGCTCATTTACGTTGCCTACTGAAAATGATACGCCTTTCCCTCACACTTGGTATGGCGCCACCAAACGGTTAGGTGAGTTAGCATCCGCAGATTTCGCGGCAAAAGTCATTCGTTTGCCACTCTTAGTCGATATTGACGACCCAGAAACGGTATTTGGGAAATTGATTAACAGGCTTAGCTCTGGCTTTCCGATTAAATGTTCGAAGATTTGCTACTCGACTCCTGTGACATATGCCGAAGCAGCTGAAGGAATTTTAGACTGCGTGAACCAAACAAATCATACGGATGCAAATACCTTTCACATAACGGGATCTCAATATGCGAACGTCTATGAAATATTGTCTAGACTCTCTAAAAACAGAGGGTTAAATACAGAATTAATTGGAGAGTTTTGTCATGATCAAGATCAGATACAACTCCTACTAAGGTTCGGTGGCCTCACTTCTACGAATCGGCCAATAATTCATTCAACAATTTTTGAGGACAACGCTAATGCAATGTGAGCAGCAATTGGCAAGTGACGGCGTCGTACTTTTAGAGAATGTTTTATCGCAAGCTTTCATAGACAGTTTTTCTGCAGAGTACGCAAAATTCGACGCGACTCTGAGTGGGGAAGAGAAAACCAAAGACCCGTTGGTGGTTTTTTGGAAGCACGTCGAAGGTGAGCAAAAAAGGACCGTATCCCTTAAAAAGTGCTCAGTACTTGAGTCTTTTATTTTGAACGATTTGGTGAAAATCCTGACCTCTCAATTTCCCAAGATAGGAAGACTCCAGTTACTCGAATGCATTATTTTCAACAAACCAGCACTGGTTAGTAATACTCTAAATTGGCATCAAGACGTAGCTTATTTCCCACTTAAACCAAATAATCAGATCGCAGTTTGGTTTCCTTTAGAGTTCGTCTCAAGAGACCGGGGCGCAATGCAATATGCACTGGGATCCCACAGGAGTGGGGCAATGGGATCAACAAATCTTCATACCCGTGCGCCCTTTGACGGGGAACAGCGTCCGCTCATCCCAGACGATCCAGCAAGAGCTGGGTATACAGTTCAGACATTTGAAATGCAGCCCACCGACCTATTGGTACATGATGGATATACGTGGCATCAATCTGGGCCAAATGTTGAGGAGGGCCATACACGAAAAGGCGTCAGCATCCGATTCATAACAAGCGAGGCTACTTTTGACCCGCGGCCAGGACAAGGCGCTGCTTTCACTAGGCAAATTTCAGTGGCGCCGGGAGATTTATTACCTGATTGTTCCGCTTTTCCTGTGGTTTTTGAAGACCGTCGATGATGCTTGGAGAGCGAAGTCATGACCTCTGACCTAAAACAGTTGGTTGCGGAGTCAAGGCAACACCATTCATTTTTTCTAGACGAGGCAATTGCAAGACAGCTTTCCCAAGAAAGAAACTTCGTTTCGCCTGAGCGCGGGGAGCCCCAGCTACAGATGTGTTTCTTCGCCGGCACCGATAGCAAAATAATAAATGAAAATCTTATACGCGTTAGCTTGGACGAATTAGTTAGCTTTTTATCGGAGAGCGAAGTTCCAATCCCAACATACCTGCTAATTCCTCCCGGCATCGGGAACGAGAGCGCTATAACGGAAGCTCGAGAGGCATTTTGGTCAGCTATAGATATTGCAAAACAGAGCCGACAGCAGGCGCAAGATAAAATCAAGTCACCTGAAACTCCTACTAAGCAAGCTGCTGAGCATACCGACGCATACTTTCTAGAAGAGGAAACAGCGGCTGAAATTGCAAAATCAAACAATCGGGTACGAGTAGCGCACCCGACTATTACCGGTCTTCAAATTTGCTACTTCGACGGAGTCACTGCACAAGACCATCCCGCTAACCTGATCGGAGTAAAGCTGGAAGACTCTTATGATTACTTTCTACAGACCCGTAATAGGCTGCCAACTTCTTTTGTTGCCGCTGAAAATACTCCTGAAGAGTTAAGCCAAATTTTTCAGGAAACGATGCGCAAAGTCGCTATTGAACGAGAAGAGCGTCTTCATGTAATGCGGCAATCATGGCCTTGTGCCCCGCCGACCTATGACGCGCAAAAACCGTTGCGCGTATTTTTAGCTGCGAGTCGACTGACTGAAGTGATGCAATATGCTTCAAAGAATATAGGCAAAGCTTTTGAATTACTTGGGCACGAGGTAGCAATAAGTGTCGAAGACAATGACATGGAATCTCTTCACGGGACTCATCACTTAAAAGCCCTCCACGAATTTAATCCACATATAATTTTTAACATCAACTCTCACAGCATGCTCAATGCGACCGTTCCGGATTCGGTTTTCAATGTAAATTGGTGGCACGATTTGATGCCAGACCTTGAAAAGGGAACACAGTTCGAAATAAGAGACAGGGATTACACCTACTCCGCGCTTAAACAATTAGACCCTTTCATTGAGCGATGTGGGGTGCGTGACATCCAGCGGCAAGGCTTTTGTGTGGATTCAACAGAGTTCTTTGAAAAGAGTTGCTCACCTCGCGAAGATAGAATCGTGTTCGCTGGATCTTCTTATCTAGGAGCTCTCTACGACAAAAGCCAAAATGCTGCCAGCGCTCTTCTCGAAATTAAAGAAGCTTTTGAAGCAGGCGTCTCGCTTGACGAGAACTTTCTCCGACCCATAGCCGAGAAATATAAAATTTCTTATGAATATGTCTTCTGGAATCTCCTACATTTTGTAGTCAGAGATATCAGTGTTGAATGGCTCTGTGAGGCTTCACCACTACCAGTCGAAATCTATGGGTCAGGTTGGGAAACAAACCCCAAGGTTCGGGAATTTCACAAGGGTTATATTGCGCATGGTGTGGACTTGGCGTCGCTTTATCGGACGTCTACCTATGCGCTCGTCACACATCCGTTTGAGATTAATTCTCAGCGTTTGGCCGAGGTCTGTGCAAGCGGCACCATACCGATTGTGTACGACTGCACTCACTCCTCGTGCGAACCTCATTGGAAACAAGAGTTAACCTTTTATAAGAGGAAAGCCGAACTAATTGACTGCCTAGAGAAACGGCTTGGGCGCCCTGCATCTGAGATTGGTGAGTATTTCAGTTATCTCAATTTCGCAAAAAAAATAATTGCCCAAGTTACAAACCGTAGCGAAAATTTATAACAACGAATTAGTTTGCGCAATCAGCCTCAGGCGCCTGCTAGAGCGATACTTTATTTACCGCCGCCTCAGAATTCCGCGTCAAAAAGCAGGCCCTTAATCTCCTGGAGATTTCGTGCGAACTTCAGAACTGCTTCGCTGGGTATTTCTCGAACGATTTCTCCAGAACGCTCATCTGCAATTTTCACAATGAAGCGGTTCAGTTGCTCGTCCCTAGAAATAATTGCTTTCGTTGGAGCTTTCTCCAACGCAGAATTGAGCGTATCTATTGCTTCTCTAATATCTGCTGCAACTCCCTCAATGGACCTTAGAGAGCTTTCCCGCTCAGACTTTGCTTCACTAGCTAGTGAGTCAATGGGCTCACCCAGATTGGTGTTTACGGCCACATCTACTTCAGGTGCCAGTTTACGATTCGGCGCGACATCTCTAGTCGGGTGGGACGCAGGCGCCTGCGCTGGCATGTTGCCAGTGCTCTGCAGGTCTACACTAAGCCCGTCTGGTATGCCAGAGCTGGACATTTCATTAGCCTCTCGTCACCCTACTAGAGGTGAATAAAAATACTCGTTACCTGCCAGGACCTGATGTCTTTCTTCGGGATCTCGCGTCAGGTCCTAGCAGCTTTAACCATCAGGATGGCTAACAGGTAGGTTCATTTTTACGGTCTAACCACTGTCTATTGCAACAGCGCCAAAACGGTAGCAGGCAGTGCATTAGCCTGA
>CESZ01075850.1_pt1 | contig 23211 bp, 20 predicted proteins | sample 531081 | NCBI WGS metagenome assembly CESZ01 (sample SAMEA2621260, study PRJEB7988) | marine metagenome | biome: marine biome (ENVO:00000447); feature: surface water layer (ENVO:00002042); material: "saline water (ENVO:00002010), including plankton (ENVO:xxxxxxxx)" | depth 5 m | reverse complement strand
GCTATCCTGCATATCTTTACCACACACAATAATGTGTTGATGACTGCTACTGATCTCACTGGTTCCGAGACCATATGTAAGGTATCAGGAGGCATGGTAACCAAGGGCGGTTCTGAAAAATCTAGTTCATTCGCATCCATGAGAGCCGCTGAAAGAATGGCTGAGATGCTTACAGAGAAAGATTTCAACCAGGTTATCGTAAAGTACAGAGGAGCTGGGGGGAATAAATCTCATAGCGCCCCTGGTGCCACCTCTGCTATCAGAGCACTAACAAGGGCTGGAATGCAGGTTACTAGAATAGAAGATGTCACTCCCATACCAACCGATGGTACAAAGTCTAAGGGAGGACGCCGTGGAAGGCGTGTTTGAGGTGTGAAAATATGGTTAATGCAGAAATTCTCTATGAGGACGATGAGAAAATCAAGATTCTTTTGAAGGAAACAGATCGAGCTTTTGTTAACTCGATAAGGAGGACGTTGATGTCAGATACTCCAAAAATGGCTATCGAGACTGTGAGCTTCATCAAGAAGACAGAGGAAGAGGATGGAGAAGTTTGGGAGACTGACGGACCGCTTCCAGATGAGGTCATCGCACAGAGACTTGCAATGATTCCTATCCCTACAAACCACGAACAGTACTACTTCCAGGATGAGTGCCCAAACTGTGCAGATATGGTAGAAGAAGACAGGGGATGTGCCCTGTGTACGATGCTTTACTACTGTCAGAAGAAGGGCTCTCAAGAAGGGGTATGGGTAACAGCTGGTGATCTTAACTTTCTGGGAGAAGAGGAGGGTTTCATTCCCGAGAAGTACCAATCTATACCAATAACCAAGCTATTCCAAGGGCAGATTATTGAGTTTTCAGCCACTGCAATCATGGGAAGAGGTAGGGACCATGTGAAGTGGTCACCTGTTTGCGGTGTGAACTTCAATCCGAGACAGATTGGAGTTATTAATACAAAGTCCAGGGCAAAGATTCTCTGGGACTTAGGACTTAACATCAAAGCTGGAGATTTCAACAAGGATGGTAGGCTGGAAGATGTCGACAAGGTTGATCTACTAAGAAAGGACTTGAATCACGTTGGCTCTGGAACCGAAGAGTCCAGAGAGTTCAAGGAAGCCGTAGTTTTGGAAGACGTTCCCAATGAGTTCATACTGTCCTTCGAGACTGATGGGTCAATGAGTCCTAAAGTTGCCTTTGAAATGGCTGTTGCAGAGCTTACTGGAAGGTTTGGCGGGATCAACGACGACCTCAAGGCTGTTCTCTGAGCGGGATATATTATTTCCCTGTAGTATACGGAACATTCGTGCCGGAGTTGCTTGGGCGAGGATATTGTGGCGGACACGTCACTCTAATGTTCACCATTGAAGATGGCGATCCTGATCCTATTAATCAAGGCAGTAGGGGTGTTGGAATATGTCTGGAAGACGGTGTAGAGATTATTTGCAGGGGAAGAGAGGGGAAGGGTAATCTCGATATCTTCTACACTGACCATATTGGCGATTCTAGATTGTATATGGACTCCTTGAGTTTACTCTCGGGTGGAGTTCCTGAAGTTATGGAGTATGACTGGGAGGCTACTGTCAAATTGGGTTTACCAACTGGCCAGGGGTTTGGAATGTCTGCCGCAGGTTCGGTTTCTTTCTGCAATTCCATTCAGAGGGCGATTGGGATACCTTACGAAGAGGGACACAGGCGTTCTCTAATGATTGCTCATCTAGTAGATCGTAAAAGATCTAGTGGGTTGGGAGATGTGACCGCATTATCAGCCGGGGGAGTAGAGATAAGGAAAATTCCTGGCTCTCCGTTTAGTGGCCATCTCCTAGAGAACGGTCCTGGTAAATCAGAGGGTTGGACTGCTGAGGCAGAAATAATACTGGCTTGGAAGGGCGAGGGGGGTAAGCATACCTCATCGTATATCGATAATCCAGAGTGGAGGGGATTGATCTCATCTGCTGGGAGTAAGAATCTTGAGGATCTATCTCATAAAAAGTGGAATGGGTCGAGATGGGGCGATATTATTCTTAGTTCTATAAAATTCTCTGCAGAGAGTGGGCTTTCCAGTGAGGAGTCTCGTTCTGAGGTACTAAGAAAGTGTGAGGAGGCTATGTTGGAGGGAGGGATGAGTCATAGCGGTGTTGCACTTCTTTGTATGCTAGGAACTAGTGTGGCAATTGTACCCAATAGTCTCGAGTCGGGACTAGTCGGAGTGAATCAAGTCAGAAGTCTACTAGATGATTACGGATTAGAAAATATCCTTACGAGAATTGGAGATATCTAGGAGCTTGATTCTTCATGGAACTTATCTAAAAGTGTCAAGTCTAGTGGACTTGCATCCAACTGCTCAGCTCCATTGATTACTAGCCCGTCACAAAATCCATGCCTATACACTATGGCCCCATGGCCATATTCTGCGACATAGCGATCGACTTGCTTCTGTGTTTTCTTTCGAGGAAACTTCAGATCTGCTCCAAAGAAATGTTTGGCGTCTATCCAAGCGCACGGGACTCCATTTATTCTTACGTCATCAATCATCAATAGATCTGGGGTAATCACTGCTCTTCCTTCTGATTTTTTCTGTTCTGCCATCAGGTCCTCTTGAGTTCTGTACCTAACGCCAATGGAGTCGAAGAATAAGTAGAGGACGTCTTCGAAAACCATTGATGCTTTGTGAGTCTCATCCTGATTAACTGAGCTCACTCTATCCATGGATTCTGCTAGTTCGAACTGTTCCCTATCTCTGTCTTTCATCTTTGACGGTTGCTTCAAGAACTCCTTTATTCTGTTCTTGCCCCATCCTCTACCTGTCAAAATAGCCCTGAAGGTATTTACGGGAGGTGCGTCAAATCTCTTCGAAAGTGAAATCACATCTTCACCGGAGTTATACCTACGACTTAGCTCATTAGATCTGCGCATTAGTTTATGATGAGAGTAAACACTCTTCTCTTGGTTCAGAGCATTCCTAAGGGATAGTGCCTGTTCCAGAGATATGGATAGTCCATCTAACTGTGATGCGATCTCATCTACTCTCTCCTGGGGCAGGAATCCGAATTCTCCTCTCCTCATCACAATCTCACCTGCCTTTTTCTGAGTATTTTTGGAAACTGCATTGAGCTCCCAATTCACATCAATTGTTCTTGGAGGGGGGTCTATCTCAGAAGGGAATCCCATTGGCTTTGGAACTGCTGAAAATCTAGCCAAGGCCCTCTCAATAGACTCAGACTGATCGTCTCTCTTAGGAGGATTGTTGCTTCGTCTTCCCTCAAAACGATTCTTGGGCCGGCGTCGGCCACGGCTCTTTCTTTCTCTTTTTTCTTCGCTCAACGGAACTCCGAGAGCAGTTAGCCCCATGAACCCACCGCGTGATTAGTCAGTGGTTTTGTAGCATCATAAGAAGGCTATTCCAGGCTCTAGAGGGAAGGCAACTCTGGCCTTACCAGCAACATCTTCACCATCTCCAACAAAATATGATGTAATCGATTCTATATCCAATGCCATAGCTAGGAATTCAGAATTCTGATTAATTATTTCCACCTCATCCAGGTAATTGAGCAAGAGGGTTTTCTGGGAGTTTGACCAAGTATGTATTCTACCTCTCTTCTTTTTGGAGCCTGTTGTTAGAGTCATCCACAACTGAAATATTTCTCCTCGCATGGTTTCATTCTCGAATATTGGAAGGTTTCGTATATGCTCTTGGCCCTGACTTTTGAAATCAAAATCTGTAGAAGCCAGATTAATGGCATCGCTGGCAAGTTCTGATTTCCATTTACTAGCTACCTGGACCACCATTCTGGATAGTGGTGATTCAGAGTGTTTTTCTGCCAGAGATCTGAGATTTCTTGCAGTATCAATAAACTCTCTTAGATAGTCTTCACGAGCCAGTACCAGTGACCAGTCTGAATCTGAAAGATCTGAAAGATCTGAAAGTGTGTTACTAGCGAGAATACCTGTGCCCCCTAGCGAAGACCAGAATTCCTCAGCAATATGAGGAGTAGCGGGGGCTAACATCTCTGACCAGATACATAGGAATCTCTGGATTGTTTCCCTATCTGATCCACCTCTTCTCCTGTACCATTGCCAGTCTGATAGCATTTCATAATGACTAATCATTACTCCTTCTCTTAGACTAACATCTTCCATCGCATCAATCCACCTAGTTTGATTATCAAGTGCTCTTGCTAGTAGCCAAGAGTCGATGTCCTTTGGGTTGAGGGATGTACTCTCCAATGATTTGAATGCCTCGAAAATTTGGTTCATCTGGCGTGAGCTAGACTCTAATGCAGTATCTGACCAATCCATCCCAGCCTCTGGATTTGCCCCAAAGAGGATGAAGAGCCTCACTGTGTCCGCTCCAAACTTAGTAACCATCTCTCCTGGACTGACGGTATTACCAAGGGATTTTCCCATTTTGACAGATCGGGTCGTCAGACCAGCACCACAATTAGGGCAGTCTCCTCCAAAATTTTCGATATGGTACTCAGAGTTACACTCTACACAGAAAGGAGCGGGGGCATTCAACATGCCCTGACATACCAAACGTCCGAATGGCTCACCTACCGAGTTCATTCCCAAGTCTCTTGTAGCCTTAGTAAAGAACCGGGCATACAAGAGATGCATCACGGCATGCTCAATTCCTCCGATGTAGAGATCTACTCCCCCATCTAACCAATAATTCACTTTATCCGAATCGAATGGTTCCAAACTATTACTAGAATCTGCAAATCTCAAGAAGTACCAAGATGAGTCAAAGAAAGTATCCATTGTATCGGTTTCACGCTTCGCTTTACCTCCGCATTTAGGACATTCTACATTTAGGAATTCTTCATTGTCCTCCAATGGATTACCACTGTTTTCCCAGCTGAATTTAACATCAAGCGGAAGTTTGACTGGTAGGTCACTATAGCTGACAGGTACAACCCCGCAATCATCGCAATGAATCATTGGGATTGGGGTTCCCCAGAATCTCTGACGACTCAGCAGCCAATCCTTCAGCCTGTACTGCACCGTTCCATAACCCATTTCATTGTCCTCTAGAGCGGATATTACTGCTTCCTTGGCTTCATTTCCATATAGGTCATCGAATGATTCTAGGTTAGAGTTAGCCATCCATCCCAAGCCATCGAATACGGGATTCTCTTCAATCGCCTCAGCCCCTCTTGTCTTGGATAATACCGGCCTAATTGGAAGACCGTATTTCTTGGCGAAGTCATAGTCCCTTTGATCGTGGCCGGGTACTGCCATTACGGCACCTGTTCCATAGCTGGCAACTACGAAGTTTCCAGCATATATGGGAACCTCCTCGCCATTTAGTGGATTGATGGCAAAGCGCCCCAATGGAACTCCTTTTTTCTCCTTGAGCATATTGATTCTCTCAAACTCGGTCATCCTTGCACATTCGTTCCTTAGTTTCTCCCAATCATCATGATAATCCGTACCAGAAACTAATTCTTTGCATAGGGGGTGTTCAGGTGACAGTGTTAGGAAAGTCACTCCAAAAATAGTGTCTGGGCGGGTAGTGAAGGCTCCAATAGATGATTCTGAGCCTACTACTTTGAAATTGATATGAGCTCCTTGAGACCTTCCTATCCAATTCCTTTGCATGGTCTTGACGTTTTCTGGAAATTCAATATCATCCAACTCATTCAGTAGCTCATCTGCATACTCTGTCATTCTCAAAAACCATTGAGCCATGTCCTTCTGTACGACCTCTAGACCACATCTCCAACATCGATTATTTTTCACTTGCTCGTTAGCAAGTACCGTGTCACAGTCGTTACACCAATTAACAGGGGCGAATCTCCTCTCAACAAGCCCTGCTTCGTGGAATTTCAGAAACAACTGCTGATTCCAGTGATAATAATCAGGCGTGGATGTAGCAAACATCCTACGCCAATCGTAAGAATAGCCCATACGTTCTTGATCAGCCTTAATCATCGAAATATTTCTCTCGGTTACTGTGTGAGGGTGCCCAGATTCTTTTTTGGCCGCATTCTCGGCGGGCATGCCAAATGAGTCATATCCCATTGGATACAATACATTCTTTCCCCTCATTCTTTGAAATCGTGCCATTGCATCTCCAATCGAGTAATTCCTGACATGCCCCATGTGCATATTTCCAGATGGGTAAGGGAACATCTCAAGGCAGTAGAATTTGGGCTTGGAGTGATCTACCTCTGCTTCGAATACTCCTTCTAATGACCATGTTCGTTGCCATTTACTCTCAATATCGTGAGGATTATATGACATTTTACACACCTCGGTAGTCCCGGAGAATCAGTCTCCTTTCTGAAGAGGGTTTACTGTTAGCCTCCTCACTGGTGGAGTACCCATACAGGACATTCTTGCCATGTACCTCGTAAAGCAGGGGCGATTTTGAACCCTGCCCCCCAATATGCTTCCACCATACCTATTGGATAAGACCGATTGCGACCAAGCATGCTGGCAGATGGTGAGTTCGATAAGCAAGTGGGAAATGACGGTGTGGATGTGTGGGTAACTCAGATGGGTGGCTACATGAACATGAATACGGCGTTCATAGATAAGAAAAATGGAATAGTCGCTATTGTTGATCCTTTTGACTCTGAAAGATGGGTGGAGGGGCTAGCGGAGGAGGGCCTTCATCCGACCCATATTTTGTACACGCATACACATAGAGATCATGTTGAAGGGTATTCATCAATGATTTCACTCGCACCAAATGTGGAGGTTTGGGGACATGAGGATGCCAGAGTTAGTAGGAAGACATCAAAGGAAGTATTCAGTCTACTAGGTCACGCCGTATTCAAAAATGTAGACTTCACTCATACTTGGAAGAATAATCCTGATTCTTCTGTTGAATTCAGACTGGGCTCTATCTCACTCGTAGTCACTCACTCGCCGGGTCATGCCCCGGGACACGTTACATTACATGGACACGGTGTATATCATGCTGGAGATCTACTGTTCACCAATGGAATGGGGAGGGTGGATTTGCCAGGGAGTGATCCAGAGGCGCAATGGAGGAGTATCAGAAAGGCAAAATCAATTCTGGAGGGTTTACCAAAAGATTGGCGATTAATTCCGGGACATAGATACGATTGGATCGATGGAACGACGCCTGATTGGGTTACAATCGGAGAGGCTTTAGAGCATAATTACGCGCTGAACAACCAGAATTTATGAGGGCAGTTCACTTATTTCTTCTTATTTTAGAAATTAATGACCCAATTGTGGCGACAATGATCTTATTCCTCCATATCCAAGATAGGATTTTGAAAATACTTCTAACCCTCGCCAAACTCACTCCGCCTTGTCTTCTCTTTTGAGACTGATACCCATTCTTTTTGACATCTCTTTGACTGTACCTATTGGCATCTCTCCAGCCCTCTCAAGTGCAGAGAGAGAAGCGATGATGATGCTCTCGGTGTCTATCTCGAAGAATCTCCTCAAATTTTCTCTCGTATCGGAACGTCCGAATCCGTCAGTTCCTAGAACAGTAAATGTTCCTCCAACCCATCTTTGTATCATCTCAGGAATCGCCGCTATGTAGTCAGAGACCGCAATAGTTGGAGTATTATCTCCAAAGCAATCAGCAACGTATGATGAAATTTTTTCCTGCGGATTGAGTCTATTGTGCCTCTCTGAATCTAATCCTTCTCTGCGCAGTTCCCCATATGAAGTCACGGACCAGACCTCGGATGAGACTCCATGCTCTGATTTCAGTAATGATGCAGCCTCTAGTGCATACTGCAGGATTGGTCCAGATCCTAGTATCCTAACATGTGGGGAGTCGTTGCTATCTGATTCCTGAACCCTGTAAGCTCCCTTGATAATTCCATAATCTGCCCCCTCGGGCTTTGGTAGTTGTTGCTGATTCTCATTGTACAGCATGACATAGTGTATTACATCCATGTTCTCTTCCCACATCTCATTGATACCATGTCGGATAATTGTGGCTAGTTCGTATGCATAGGCGGGATCCCATGCACGACATCCAGGAACGGTTGAAGCCATTAGTAGGCTGTGCCCATCTTGATGCTGTAGACCCTCTCCGTTCAGTGTGGTCCTACCAGCGGTGGCACCCATCAGAAATCCTCTAGCTCGTGAGTCTGCTGCGGCCCAAACCTGATCTGCAGTTCTCTGAAATCCAAACATAGAGTAGAAGGTGTAGAACGGAAGAGTAGGCGTGTCGGAATGGGAGTAGGATGTTGCCGCCGCAGTCCAAGTGGCCATAGAAGTGGCCTCTGCAATTCCCTCCTGAATTATCTGGCCTGACTCTGATTCCTTGTAATTCATGAGCATCTTATGGTCTACTGGAGTATAGTTCTGACCAACTTGAGAGAAAATACCAAACTCGCTGAATAGGGGGTCCATCCCAAAGGTCCTACCCTCATCGGGGATAATAGGTACGACTCGCGGACCCACCTCAGATTTCAGTAGTTTTCTTAATAGTCTGACAAAAACCATTGTAGTTGAGACTAGCTGGCCTTCCCTAGTACCTTCATCAAATTCCGAGAAGGTAGATTCCTCTGGAACCTTGATGTCAACCTGGGGAGATCTCCTAGATGGGAGATATCCACCTAGTGCCTCCCTTCTACTTCTAAGATACTCGATTTCATCTGAGTCTTCCCCGGGGTGATAAAGAGGGGAGTCCTCTAGAGTCTCGTCATCTATTGGTAGTTCCAAAGAGTCCCTGTATACGATAAGGTCCTGTAAAGCCATCTTCTTCTTTTGATGTGTTGAGTTTCTTCCCTCGAAGGAGTCTATCCCCCATCCCTTAACAGTATGAGAAAGGATGACTGCGGGGCCTTCGGCCGCCTCTGCACATTTGTAGGCGGCGTAGACCTTTCTTGGGTCGTGCCCACCTCTACGCATATTCTCTATCTCAGCATCAGAGAGTGATTCACCCAAGGAGGAGAGAAGATCATTGCCAGAGAAGAATTCCTTTCTGAATTCTGATGGCTGGAGAGTACTCATCCTCTGCCAATCGCCGTCGTTAATTCCCTCGATCCTTGATAGTACGACCCCCATGGAGTCTTCATTCATTATCCGATCCCATCCTGATGACCAGAGGACCTTGATCACTGTCCAGCCTGCTCCTCGATATAGGCCCTCTAGTTCCTGAATAATTTTGGCATTGCCTCTAACTGGGCCATCTAGCCTTTGGAGATTACAATTTACGACTACAATCAGATTATCTAGATTTTCACGCCCGGCTATCGCTATTGATGCTATAGATTCTGGCTCATCCATTTCTCCATCTCCCAGAAACGCAAAGACCCGGCTTTGAGATGTATCCGCAAGCCCTCTCTGATGGAGATATTTCCAGAACCTTGCTTGCATTACAGCTGCGAGTGGGCCTAGTCCCATGGATACGGTAGTATATTCCCAGAATTCTGGCATGAGCCTTGGGTGAGGGTATGAAGAAAGACCGTCTTTGAATGCCTCTTGCCTGAAATTAATCATCTGCTCACGAGAAATCCTACCCTCGAGGAATGCCCGAGCGTAAATACCGGGGCTTCCGTGGCCTTGGATGTAGATTGCATCGCCTATCCCATTGGAGTCCTTTCCTCTGAAAATATGGTTAAATCCGACTTCATATAGTGTAGAGCTAGATGCATAGGTAGAGATATGCCCTCCGATTCCATCTACTCTCCTATTAGTATCAGAAACGACAACAGCAGCGTTCCAGAGTATCGAATTCTGAATCTTCTTCTCTATTTCCAAGTCGCCCGGATATGGTGGCTGTTGATCTAAGGAGATGGTATTCAGATAGGGGGTTCTGGATGGTGGCTCTATCGGGATCGAGAGATCCTTTGCCTCGATCATGAGTTCATGTAGGAGCATTCGAGCTCTTTCAACACCATGAGACTCTACAACTGACCTTATTGATTCCAACCATTCGTCCGTCTCCTCGGGATCGAAATCGGGAAGACGTTGGCGTGGTTTCGGACCTGGCATGAGAGCACCTGCCCCTATGGGGCAGACTTCCGACTGCTGGTTGTTTATTCAATGTTCGATAGTAACGTGTTCAGTTGGTAGGCCCTTTTGGACCTACAGTGACAACATGACACTCATGAATAGTACGAACTCCTGCTACAGTAATCGATGAGTCCCCATCGATACACCTCTCACCCTCCCAGTTCCTAACTACCTTTGCTACTGTGCTTCTACCCGCCTTGTTTAGCGGATCGACCTTGAGCTCTATTGAGACCTCTTCAGCTTCTCCCATCCATCTTAACACTGCTTCAATAGATTTGCTAGCTATGCCATGATTTTGCTCGGAGCTCCTAACCCAATAGCCCAGATTCCATGATGCTTGTCCTGATCTTGTAACACGATCAAAACCTATCAGCCCAAGCAAAGAATCGTCCCATGGCCTTACCATTATCCAATGATGCAATAATCCTGCTCTCCCCATTCTCTCGGTTTCTGATAGGAATTCGGATATTTGCTGTTTCAGATCGGCGTCTGGATTTATCCAAGGCATAGCTCTATTGACTTCTGGCCAGGTCTCCTCAAATGCCTCTAAAAGGTCCTTAGATCTCGTATTAGACGCTGGTCTGAGAACGAGTTCTTCGCCCACTCTAATAGAGCTAGTCGCGCGCCTCATAACATATCGGAAAAGGGCCTATCGCATCATCTCTGCGGAGATGAGTCATGGCCTCAATTTTGCTTTGGCACTAGAAACTGCATCGTCTTCAGGGTAAACTCTGAGTGCCGCTTCTAACAATTTGTCTACTGCTTGGGCCCTACCCATTCTCTGTAATAGCGCACCAATTGGATAGACTAGCTTCGTTCTGTCGCCTAAATGTGGGCCGACCTCATCCAGTATGACTGTCGCTTGGGCGATATTTTTGGATTTCGCGGCTTCCATAGCAGACTTCACCTTCTGGGCCACGTCCCTTCCAGACCACTCTTCTTGTTGGGCCCATGGCCAAATATTCTCTATCTTAGAGTCGGCAACAGGCCTAGAGTCAATCATTGACAAATCGGGAGGAGGAGGTATGGGCATAGGCTCTTGGTCATCGTCAACTATGGGTGGATCGATCTTCACTTCTCTGGGAGGAGGGAGATCTGTCGGAGGACTAGGAAGTACCTCCAGATTCTCAGATGTGTCCTCATCGACAACAATGTCTTGAGAGGGCTTGGGTGGAGTTTCTTCTTCCTCAACTTCTACGGGTTCCGGTATTTCTTCGGCAGAGACTATTTCTACATCTTCGGAAGATTCCGAAGTTGGCTTGATCAAGTCCACTTGTTGTAGGGGTATCTCTTCTAGTCCCTCTTCTTCAGCTTCCGGCATTTCGAACTTTGTAACAAATTCAGGAGCGTCATCAGGAGTTAGTTCGTAATCCTCGTATTCCTTCTCTTCAACTGGTTCGGGTGTATCAACAGTAAACGCGAAGCTGGGTTTCTGCTTGGTAACTACTGAATCATCGCTACCATACTGTTTGACATCTATTGTTACGTCGTCCATTGTGAATGTGGTTCTGGACCAGTCTACTATGTCCTCTTCTTCGTCCTCCTCAAAATCTGAGAGTAGCTCGTCAAAAAGTTCTGTAGCTTCTTCCTTATCGACATTATTTGCTTGCTGATGAGATGCCATTTTCAGCTGATAAGAGCATCTGGAACAAATCTCTGAATCCTCAGGATTCTTCTCTTGACATAGGGGACATTCGATGGTATTGTCGACTGACTTTCTATTGAATTTGAATCTATCAAACACTAACGCATCCCCCCCCTATTGTACATTCCCAGAAACTCATCGTATAATCCTCACGGGGATATGAGCAATAATGCTCGGCGGGAATTTGTCATTATTCTCTGGCAATAGTGATGAAGCGCCCGTACTACGGAGGCATGTGGAAGGAGATTCTGAAGATCGTCGTGGTCGGTTCAAAAGGAGCCAGGATCATCATGAGCTCTATCAGAAATTGATACGTTGGGAGCTTGATGATGAGCTGTACGCTACTGAAAAGAGGCTCCGTGACTGGCCTAGGGAGAGGCTTGTCTCAAACGGGTTAGCTCTTTTCGACTTGATTGCGAAGCCCGATGGCTGGCTTTTCGATCAGCGAATTGTCAAACTAAGGCGTAAGAGTAGGTCTGATCTTGGGCAACATAGATTTAGACAGGGAGATATTGTCATGCTGAGTCGCGGGGATCCTCTTTCAGAGAAGCCTATTGAGGCCATAGTTAGTGATCGTCGAAGAGACTCGATTAGAGTTGTACTCAAAGAGACTCCTTCTGATCTCAGGAAGGATACATGGAGAATGGACAGAGGTGCCAATAGGATAGCTTATGACAGAATGAGAGATTCTCTGAATTCAATCTTCCAAGAAGAAGGGGGGGTTCCTCTTAGGGAGCTAATTCTAGGATCTGTACATGACCCTTCTGGCACTTCTTCGCTACCTCCCCAACTCGGGGGGGCAAGAGGAAGGAGCTTTGTATTGGATAGCTCGTTGAATAAGCCACAACGGGAAGCCGCCCTCGCGGCTATACAACAGAGGCTGACTCTGATACAGGGCCCTCCTGGAACGGGGAAAACACACACTGCAGTACGAATTATTGAGGCGTGGTCACAGCAAGATTTGGGTACTATCCTAGCGGTGGCAGATTCAAATGTCGCTGTAGACAATTTGTTGGAAGGATTACTCCAGCTAGGAGTGAGAGCCGTGAGGCTCGGACAGCCAGTGAAAGTAAGAGAGGGCTTGAGGGAAGCTACTATGGATGCTCTGATGGAAAAGCATCCACTTAGGAAGGATCTCATAGATCATCTAGAGCTCAATGAGAAGCTGGGTCGTAAAATCAAGGGAATGAGAGGAGGGAAGGAGAAAGGGCTTGCTCACAGAGATTTAGGCAGGGGGTGGAAGGAAGTGAGGAGGATAGAGAGCCAGATGAGAGACGATATCTTGGATAGGGCACAAGTCCTCTGCTGTACTTGCATAGGTTCCGGGCATGAGCTTTTGGATGGAAGGAGGTTTAGTCAGGTTTTGATTGATGAAGCTACTCAAGCTACTGAACCGTCCACTTTGGTACCAATTGTCAGAGGCGCCAGACAGATTGTTCTCGTCGGGGATCACAAGCAATTATCTCCCACAGTTATATCCAGAAGAGCTGAAGATGGGGGATTGAATAAGTCACTGTTCGAGAGAATCATGGATATGGGCATTACCCCCTTCTTGTTGACAAAACAATACAGGATGCACCCGGGGATATCGGAATTCCCTAACGAGATGTTTTATGAGGGGAAATTGGAAGATGGGGTGAGAGAGTCCGATAGGAAAGCCCCTGCTGGGATTCTGTGGCCTGATTGGGAAAGACCGATTGCCTTCTTGCCGATTGAAGGAGGAGAAGAAGCTGGACCTGATGGGGCGTCGAAGGAGAATAAGACTGAAGCTTCTTGGGTGGCAAAACTCGTGGAGGACCTAGTAAATGCTGGAGAGATAGGGCAAGACCAAATTGGAGTAATAACTCCTTATGCGGCTCAAGTTAGGGCTATTCGAGATATACTTCCAGAGGCCCTAACTGATTTGGAAGTGAAGACTGTGGATGGTTATCAAGGTAGGGAGAAGGAAATCATAATTTTCTCGTGTGTGAGATCTAACTCTGAGGGAAATGTTGGGTTCCTGTCCGATCCAAGGAGATTGAATGTGGCCCTAACTAGGGCTAAGAGGGGTTTGGTGGTCATTGGGGACCCCGCTACTCTGAGGCATGATGAGAATTGGGCCTCATGGATTGAACATGCTAGGAAACACAACCTTGAGGCGTGGCACATCATCGGAATGGCTTGAGGGAGTGCTATGGCCGACCATGATTCACCGATTTCACTTTCACCTTCTGGAGGTTCATTAGCTAGAGTTATTGTGGCAGAACAGAACACTGACCATTGGAAAATACCTGAAGGTACGATTCTAGCTTCTGCTACGAGAAGAGGTACTGCTTTCGCGATAGATGTCGTTATTGTTACTACTGTTTTGATGCTTGTCACTAGGTTCCAACTGATGAATGTGTGGAATCTCAAGACATGGGAAGACTCCACACATCATTCTCTGGCGTATACTTTCATATTGCTGGCATCACACTGGCTTTACTGGAGACTAACGGGAATCAGATTTTCTAGATCTCTTGGTCAGAGATCAATGGGGCTAGCTGTATTGGTTGACGATGGAAGCGAAATGACCAGTGAGATGTGGGACCGTAGGGCTTTCAGGAAGTTAGTATACCTAATTCCTGTTGTAAATTTGATTGTAGGGTCATATGAGGTGGCCAGGATTTTCCAAAGACACACGCATCAGACAAATATCGATCTAAGTGTTGGATCGATTGTTGCACAGGCAGACTCCCTGCCTCCTGCTAATAGGCGACACATCAGGTAGATACCATGAAGGATGCAGTATCTAGTTTGAGAAGAGGGATGTGTGTTGTTTATCCGACATCCACACAGCCTGCTTTGGGATGCTTGCCAACTAGTGAGGCACTAGATTTACTATATTCATTGAAAAATAGAGAGGACAGTCAGCCAGTAAGTCTCGCAGTGGCAAATCTTGAGCAGGCAAAGAGGATCGCACATGTTCCATACAGCGTTGTGTCAATGTTGGATCATTTTCCGACTGGTTCAATTACTGTGATTCTTGATTCTAGGTCCGCACTAGATGAAAGGCTTGGAGGAGAGAGAGTGGCATTAAGAGTGGTATCTCATGATACCGCAGTAAGACTGGTCGAGGAAGTGGGTCCAATCACAGCTACGAGTGCAAATATTTCTGGGAGTCCGCCCGAGGATGACCCGGCCATGGCTGCACGCTCTCTTTCGACTGATGGGTCACACATACCGTTCGTTAGCGGACTCTGCGGAGGTGGAGTACCCAGTACCTTGATATCGTGGCAATCCTCCACTCACTCACCCGATACTACAGGAACCAAGGTGCTGAGAGAAGGTTTGGTGAAAAAATCGGAGGTTTTTGATTGGTTGAAGAGTCAGATTTGAAGCAGTGGAAAGATGCTGGTCACGTCGCTCGAAGAACCTTGGAGGGAATCAAAGGAGAGATTGTTGCAGGCAAGGGCTGGAATGATGTTATTGACTCTGCGGAGAGGTTTATTCGTAGACACGGAGGTCAAGCTGCATTCCCCGTAACTATCTCTGTTAATGATATGGCCGCCCATTATACTACCAATACCCAACTGAGCCCTCCAGAGGGATGGGAAAGAGAGATGGTGTTTGAGAAGGGAGATTTGGTCAAGCTAGATATCGGCGTTCACATCAAAGGAGCTCTCGGAGACAATGCGATGACGCTGGAAGTTGGAAATGGGGGAAATCATACTGATCAAATCAAAGCTGCTAAAGATGCTCGAGACGCCGCCATAGAGAAGATGCATCCGGGTACTTCTTGGCATGTCGTGGGAGCTGCTGCAGAACAGGTGGCTAAGGATGCTGGATTCTTGCCAATTTCTAATTTATGCGGGCATAAAATGGAGAGATGGAGTCTGCATGATGGAGTTTCGATTCCCATGTATGCTTGTGGGGCCAATAATCCAAGTTTCAAAGGCTCAGTAGAGAAAGGTGGAGTATACGCGGTTGAGCCGTTCAATACTACCGGGAAGAGTGGTTTAGTAGAGAATGTAAATCCGCACAATTCGTCGAATATACTCAGAGTAACCGGGAATGTCAATATTAGAAAGGCACTGGCGAAGAAGAAGCTTAAGCCTCTAGGTGCGAGGCTGGCACACTACATTGAAGAGAGATATAGCACCCTTCCATTTGCAGAAAGATGGGCTTTTCCTCTCTTGGAGAAGCCTTTCCCTGAAGAGGACGAAGAGTCTCTCAAAAGAAAATGGGGGCAGTTGGTGAAGAAGTTGACCTCGATTAGATTCTTGGAAGTCTATTCTGCATTACGTGATCAGGATAGAGGTAATGTTGGTCAGTTTGAACACACTGTTTACGTCACTGAAGGTGGCCCTGAGGTTCTTTCTGTATCTTAATCTGATGAAAAATGCCTGAATCGATACTTTTTGCAACTATTACTGACAACGATTATCTATCCCCTACCCTCAGTGTTACATGTACGGGGCCGATTGGTTCTCGCTGAGTGCATCCCATCCCTTCGCAATTATCTCTCGCCCTGTACACCTAAACAGATTCAGGCTTTGCCTTAGCATCTCCAAACATTGTGACTGCAATAATAGCGATGAAGATTAGAACCATTCCTGCCGACTGCTGTGTGGAGGGGGTTTCGTCAAGAAGGAAAATACCCCAAATTATAGTTAAAACTGGTTGGATAAGTACTGCGAAAGAAGTGTGCGCTCCAGGAAGTCTCGGAAGTGCATATGTGATTGCTATCCATCCTGCAACTTGGCAGGAAAAGGCCAGTAATAGGAGCCATGCATGGCTTGGCCATGTTATCTCGAAGTTTATTTGTTGGACGCCTATCGATTCCAGTGGAATCAATCCTAGGAATAGAAGTCCGATGGTTGCACCTAGAGTGGCATCCAGCTGGGCATTAGCGGCTGGAGCCATCTGTTTGTTAGAATACCTATAGACAATCAGAAATGATGAGTAGAAAAACGCCGCGAACACAGCAGCTATTACCCCTCTCGTTGGATCCTCTCCATAGGGCTCTCCATCCCATATTCCTGAGATAAGTGCGAGACCAACTACAACAACAGGTAAAGAAAGAAGAATAGATCGATTTGGTCGTTCCCCTAGGAGCTTCCAGCTTACTAGTGTAACAATGATGACCTGGGAGTTCCCTACTAGGGTGGCGATTCCTGTCCCCACGTAATCTATAGCGCTATGATATGCCAGGAAATCAAACGCTATTATTAACCCGGCCAAGAAAGTGAGTCTCCTCGATCGAGTATCACGAGTCTCCTGTTTTTTGGATAAAAACACAATCAAGAAGAGTAATGGGACGGCATAAGCCATTCGGAAGAATGCGCCCGTCGCGGGGTTAGTTTCAGATAGTTTGTACAGAAGTGGGGCGAAAGAAATAGCCCCTGCGCCTGCTAATGCAATGAGCATCGTACGGCGATCTTCGGTCAACGGAGTGCCGGCGCTCACGCTCGGCCGGCTTCGTACATCTCTAGAAGGCTACCGTCTTGGAACATCTCGAGGACTATGTCACTACCACCAATCAGCTCACCATGAACGAAGACTTGTGGAATTGTAGGGAAATCGGACCATTCTTTGAGAGCGGTTCTAGCCCTGGAATCAGACAGAACGTTCACGCAAGCGAATTGTTCGAGTCCTACTTCCCTGGCGAAGGCACTGACAATCTGGGCTCCACGACTGGAGAAGCCACACTGTGGCTGTTCAGGAGTTCCTTTCATAAAAATCACTAAATCGTTGCCATCGACTATCTCTTGCAATTCGCTCGGTGTCCAATTAAATCCGCTCATAATATCACTTCTTGTTAGGTCGCCTTACGTGGATACCAAAGAACTCTTGCTTTCCAGAATGGGGGTCAAACGTTGTATTTCCCATTGCTGAGGATTGTTCGGGAGTCATGCACTTCAAATCAAGAGCGTGTACTGAATTATCCTCTATATACTTCTTAAAATGCTTCAAAACTGGCATCTGCCTTTGGAGTGGCCTCACACCCTCGAAATCCTTGGATATTATTCTAACATGAAAATGGTCTCCTGAACCATGTAAATCGGTAGCTTCTACTGAAGCGGTTGGGTAGACTTTCAGTACTTCCAATGAGACCCATTCCTCGGAAACCATGCTACTGGATAGAGGGGTATGATTTCAATGCGTTGATTACTCACTCTCTAATGCCTTGTTTATTCTGAGAAGATTTTGAGAAATTGTACCTTCATCATTAATCAGTCCGCTGCCTACAACCGCGATGTCTATTCCCCATTCGGAAACCATAGATGCATTATGATGCTTGATGCCTCCATCAATCATTAGGATTGGGGTTTTGCCCCCTGAAATCTCTTGGCTATCTATTGCCTCTCTGAAAGCTCTGACCTTATGCTCAACCTCAGGCATGAACGACTGTCCACCCTTGCCTGGGACAACAGACATCACTAACACTAGATCTAAATCTGGTAATAGAGGAATAACTTCGTCGATTTCTGTATCTGGATTTAGGACGCATCCTATTTGTGTTCCTGTTGACTGGATCTCTCTGATAAGGTTTGGAAAGTCTTGAACCGCTTCAATATGAGCAATAACCATGTCTACCCCTGCGTCCACATATTGGGCCCATGTTTCTTCAGCATTGTTAATCATAAGATGGCAATCTATGAACACTTCATCTCCTAACCTTTCTCTAACTGAACGAATAATTGCTGGTCCGAATGTGATTGTCTTGTTGATAACCCAGTTTCCGTCCATCACATCCATGTGAATCCAATTTATGCCAGCGTCAATGGCCTCATCTAGGGTTTCACCCAATTTACAGAAGTCCGCAGTCAGTATGCTGGGAGTAACATCCATGTACGCTCTGGACTAGGCGAAGAGGAGGGGGTTCTCAATCCCTTGGATATCAATAGTAAGACACAGGTTGATACGGTGCCCCCCTCTCAGGTGCTTAGGTGGACCCATGGGGCAAGTGATTGATGCTAGTGATTCAGACTTTGATGTAGTAACAAAGAGCGGGGGTTGGGTCCTAGTTGATTTCTGGGCTCCTTGGTGCGGTCCATGCAAAATGATTGCTCCGGTATTGAGTCAGATAGCGACTGAGAGAGAGATTACGATTGCCAAGGTGAATACTGATGTTAATCCACTAAGTCCAGGAAGATTCGGAGTTAGAGGAATTCCAGCACTGATACTATTCAAGGATGGAGAAGTCGTTGATAGAATGACTGGTGCTATGCCGAAGCCAGGTATGGACTCTTGGCTGAATCGACATATGTCCTAAGATTCGAAGGCTTTTCTCAGTTTGATTGATCTATCCTCTAGAGGATTTCCTACATCCCTAAGTAGTCTGGCCCTGATAGCTTCGTGTAACCACATTCCATCTTCTAGTTCCAACATAAGGCCTCTTTCTATGAGCTCGATTGGAGGGGGTCCGTCATGTTCTGCTGCCTTAGCTATAATTTCCCATGGAACCGGCCTATCAGAAACCGATAGAATAGAGAGAATCTCCCTACTATCCGGAGGGAGGACATCTAGAATCTCCTGATCAAGAAAACGAGTCCAATCCTCGTGTACGGTCTTTCCATAAAGTTCCAATAGCTCTACTGCCAATGGATGTCCACCTGTGATACTATGGATCTTTTCCACCTCTGTTTTATTGGGAAGATTCATTGAAGCTATCCAAGTATTAACTTCCTCAATGGAAAGTCCAGACAGGTGTAGTTCTCTCACCCTCTCTCTTGTATGAACATCCCTAGTGTCATAGAATGACAGTCTATTTCTTGAGATTAGTATTAGTCTTAATGGAGCGATCTCAGCTACCTGTAATAGGGCGCCAAAGAGGTTGTTCCCTACCGGTCCTATATTGTGAACATCGTCTAGAACAACCAGAAGTTCGGTTTCTTGCTTAGTATCTAAACCGGATTCATCCAGTAAATGAGCCGTCAGCCTTCTCCTGTAGGAATCGATATCAATTTCTACACCGGGCCTTAGGGGGAGAGCTTCGAGAATATTGTATGGATCGTGCTTCCCCTCATCTACTCCGACACCTATCTTGTGGAGTAGGCTGGTTGCAATCCCAAGAGGCGTGTCCCAAGGCTGGCAAGGATAGTACATTACTCCATATTCGGGAGCTATTGAGATAGTATGGTTTAGCCAGTGTGAGGTAAGTGTCGTTTTTCCACAGCCGGCGATTCCAGATATGGCTAATAATGGGGTTTTGGATGAGAGCCAAGAGTCGAGCATGTCTTTCTCTACCAATCTTCCATGTATCTCTCTAGTCACAGGTGGAAGGTTTCGATAGGTAGAATAGGCACCGGAAAGTAGATTTGGAGAGGTTGTTTTTCTCTCTGGCATCGATACAATGGCACCAAATCTAATATCTCCGAAATTGAGTACTCCCTCGTGTTGGGCGTGCATCAATACTTGTAGCAGTGAGAGATTTGTCTCGAGTTTTTTTGCGGCTTCGTCTGCCCTAATCTCCAATAGCTTGCCGTTCTTTCCCCTCAGTAAAACGGTGGTAGTTCTTAGATTAGCAATCCTCTGCCTAGCTTCAAATCTTCCGTCTTCGGTTAATTGCCATGTCTTTTGGCGACGATCTTCGCCTCTGACACTTCGAGAATGCTCAGAGACAAAGCCACTGGACATGAGCTCCCTCATTGCACGGGAGACATTTGGAGGATGCATTGCGCATACCTCAGAAATTCCCGTTCTTGTTACTTCACTTGTTACAATATAATGATCGGCTTGATGGTCCTGTTCCCACAAGTGGAGAATTATCCTGTCTATGACGGGGACACTGACACGAGGGATGCCGTCCGACATGGTGGTTCCGAGGACTCCTCCCGCATCAAGAGTTTGGAATTCGGTTTATTCCAAACACTGAGGATATGGCTGTTGCATAGGAGGAAGAAATAGATCTGAGCATTCCCTGTCAAGAGATGGTAGGGAAAGAGTGCTCTCGTCGCCCAATGAGAGAGAAACGGGAAATGTTGAAACCGGACTAGGGACATAATCCTCGCCCGTTTGACTGATTATCAGACGAATTCCATCTCCCTCTGGTACTACAACATCCATTCCAAAGAACTCCATCTTTGCCAGAACTGTCTGTCCCGGGACTAGAGGGCTTCCTTGATTCCCTCCTTGATGAAATCGTAAATCCATTACAGCGTGTCCTAAATGCATGTCAGAGCTTGATTGTACCATCTCTACGAAGAGGTGTCCACTGGTGGAAAATGGAGAAATAGTGGCCTCTACATGAAAGGTGGGTGTTCCAACTATTCTAGTCAGAGACTCGAATTCAGGGCATTCAATCATCAGACTAGATGTAGTAGTTATCGTATCGCTACCGCCAACTATTGAACATTCATTCATACCTATGACAATTGGATTCGCTTCAAGAGGAGGATAAGTCTGCTCAACTCTCCAAGCACCCATATTGTCCTGCACCTCTGCAACTAATCTTGGTTTTGGCCCCTTGTCTAGCAAATAGAAATCGAACCACTCCAACATATCGTCTGCCCAGTCCCACCTCAGGGTATATGGAAAGGCCTCTGCCCCTCTTCCTGATGACAGTGAGGAGTGCCCACTTTCTCGGTCTGGATAATCGTGTGCCCATTGGCCATAAAGTCCCTTCACGTCGAAACCTGCATCTATAGACATTTGATGGGCAGGGAATGCCATATGGGGATCGACATTCCAGTCTTGTAGGCCGTGTATGATATATATCGAACCATTATAAATTTCTAGAGCATTAGTCAGGAAATGCCTTTCCTCCCAATAATCAGATCCGGTCCATGCTAGATTGTCTCCCGTCATGTATGCGGCTGGTCCTGCGTAGTATCCCTCGACATATCCCTCACAGGCGTTCTCGATGTCCCCATTATCCCCGTCCAAGCCGAATGAGCCGTATACCCCATTGTGCATTATCGCACCTCTTGCTTCCATACTGCCATTCCTCCACATCAAATCATGTACACCTATCAATCCAGACATTGGGACAATGGTAGCTAGGTATTCGGATCCTGATGCGGCCGCATTCCAAGGAGTGCTTCCATCGTATGATTTACCTATTGCACCTACCTTTCCATTGGACCATGATTGAGTCCCTAACCAGTCTACTGCCGCCTTAATGCCAGCTTGCTCATCATGGCCCATCAGGTCCATGCAGTGATTTGATTGCCCTGTTCCAAAGACTGAAACCTGAGCTACGCCGTACCCGTGTTGAACATAATTCTCGATTAGGAACCTTCCGAGTCTATCTGCGGGAGTGAGGGCATCAACGTCTCCATCATCATAGTACGGGCCTATCTCGGCAATGACCGGGACCTTGCATTCTTCAAGAACTTCAGATATTGTCAAATCGCATCCTTCCTTTTCTGGAAGCCACAATCCGAGATGAACTTCTGCCCCGCCCGTGAGTCCCGCCCCTCCGTCTGAAGCCGTAATCGAGGGTACGGGCACGAAGATTGACTGGACCTCTCCTGTGTCATATGTACCATTTTTTGAGACCCTACTGAATACGTCATCAATTCTGTATTCCTTCCCTGATCGTTCCTCGACAGGTGGTAACCAATGTGTAGTCTCGACAGAATTATCTATTCCTGACTCTGACCCCAAGCACCCGGATAGAGTTGGGCTAACCAGTATTAGGACCAAGAGTACGGTCACGACTCGCGGGAGCACGTCCCTCTGGAAGATACGCGAACTCATCATAGATTCGGTTCGATTGGATGAGTTAAATAGGGTTGGGTAGATTGAGTAGTCGTGGACAAGATAAGATTGGAGCGTCTCTTAGCGTTGCAGAAGATGGAGGCTACGGAGGCAGAGGTGTATCGTAGGCTCGCAATGATGCAAAGTGACCCAGTGAATAAGGCCATCTTAGAGGGAATAGCACTGGAAGAAGAGAGGCATGAGGTCTTCATTTCTGAGATGACTGGACGTGTAGTTTCCCCGAATAGATTTCAAGTAATGAAGCAGATAATTCTGGCTAGGATCTTTGGATTTACTTTCTCAATTATGATGATGGAGTCTACAGAAAATAATATTGCTTCCGAGTATCGCGATCTTGGTTTGGATGATATAGCTGAGGAAGAAGAGGTGCATGAAGAGAATATGATTTCCATGTTAGACGAAGAGAGGATACGATACTCGGGGAGTATTGTTCTGGGAATGTCGGATGCTTTGATTGAGTTGACAGGTGCCCTTGCAGGGTTGACTTTTGCCCTAAAAGATCTGAATTTGGTAGCACTGGCTGGCTTGGTTACTGGCATTGCGGCCGCTTTTAGCATGGGTGCCTCAGAGTATCTATCTTCGAGAGCCGAGAAAAGGGAAGTCTCTGCATTAAAATCGGCCTTTTTTACTTGGATTTCATACTTGGTAACAGTAATTCTTCTCATCTCTCCCTATCTAATAATTAATGCTGAAGGGAGTGGGCATTTCGGTTTGGAAAATCATGTAGTCGCTTTAATTGGTACATTCATTATCGGTTTGGTGATTGTGGGTGTTTTCAATTTCTACACATCGGTGGTAGAGAGGGTTTCCTTCTCCGCCAGATTCATGGAGATGGTGGGCATATTAGGTACTGTTAGTCTGATATCATACGTAATCGGAGTCGCTCTCGGAGCTACTCTGGGAGTATCTTGACCTGATGA
>CESZ01042783.1_pt1 | contig 23248 bp, 33 predicted proteins | sample 531081 | NCBI WGS metagenome assembly CESZ01 (sample SAMEA2621260, study PRJEB7988) | marine metagenome | biome: marine biome (ENVO:00000447); feature: surface water layer (ENVO:00002042); material: "saline water (ENVO:00002010), including plankton (ENVO:xxxxxxxx)" | depth 5 m | reverse complement strand
GTTCGAGTCTTAGAGGGGGAGCAAGCGAAACCGCTACACTACACAGATAAAAGCCTTCGAGAAATCGGAGGTTTCTTTTTTAATAGTAATAGTATTAGCTTTTTCATATCGTATGTTGCTTTATAAACAGTTCATATATATGATTCATTTAGGGTTTTCTTTTAAAAATATAACGAGTAATAAAAATGCCTGCATTATCATCTCTTGAACCTTTGCTTTCAACAGCACTTGTAACGAATGCTAATTCCCAACCCTCAGATATCATACTATTTATTTTTGAGCTAACAATAGCATCATTAGCAGCTATATTTTGGAATCTAATACCCCCAACATTATAAAAGTTTAATAATTTTGTTTCATCAAAAGACTTTACTCTAATATCAGATCTATCAGATTTATTTCTTTTATTACTTTCCTCTGATTGGGATGATGTGTATTGTTTGAAGTCTTTTGTTTCGTTTGCACTTATTAGTCTTGACCTTCCCACACCGCCTGGAACAATTGACTCAACACTTGTAATTATCTTGTATTCAACTTGAGCAATTGCATCGGCAAAGGCAAATAATATAAGGACACTAAAAATTATAGTTTTTTTCATAGTAGGTAGCTTTTAGTTGTTTAATGTATCTACAAGTTAGTAAGTTGTTTAGTTATATTTCCAGTTTTTCATAGGTTTTTTAAAACTTTATTATAGACTTCATCACACTTTTCATCATCAACACAGGACAATGATAACTGAACATACCATTTGTCAGAAATGAAATAAAAATATACAGAGCTAGAAATTTTTTCAGCTCTATTCGGAAGTTTAAAGGTAGAATTCTGCTCAACAGCTTTTGTACCATTTGGAAGGTAAGTATATTCATTTTTAAGAAGAGAATATTCCTCCAAGCCCATTTCTTTAGAAACTTCTGGCATTAAGCTTCCTTGATAAAGTAAATCTTCCAAATTATAGTAACTAACATTTTTTCTTAATGTAAGGTTTATTGTCGGAGATATCCCATCATAGTTGCTTAAATCATATTTTGTATAGAAATATAAAACAACACCATCTTCACTAGCTTCCATTTTTTCTATCAATTCATCATTTAATTCAGCCCGTTTAAGATTTTCAATATATACATCGCCTACGTTCATATCAAACCAACCATCCGGTTTTTCAATATTTATTTTGTTTGAAGCTTTCTGCTCCTTTTCACAAGAAATGGCCAACATAATCGCTAGTAATATTACAGGAATTTTAAATAGTTTTTGCATGGTTTAATTTTTTATCTACAAGTTACTGAAAAAGTTGTTTTTATTTTAACGTATTTTGCTCTATACATTATATATTTATTTGAAATACTTCATTAATAAAAAATTTATTATTTTGATATTTAAAAATGTTAAAAACACCACCCCCTATATTAGTATTGATTTTAGTTATTTGTAATTATTTTTCATCAAAAAAACTTGATTTAATTCTATTACCAAATCAAAACTTAATTTCATTTATTATTCTTTTAATAGGTATACTTATTTTAATTAATCCGATTTTTAAGTTTATAAAATCAAAGACTACAATTGACCCAATAAAGTTTAAAAAAGTTAACAAACTTATAACCTCGGGGATCTATAAATATTCAAGAAATCCAATGTATTTAGGTTTATTGATGATCGTCATATCAACATCAATATTTTATTTAAATATTTTCTCAATTACAACACCTTTCCTTTTTTATTTTTGGATAAATAGATTTCAAATTAAAAGAGAAGAGATTTTTCTCACAGAAAAATTTGGCAAAGAATATTTATTATATAAGACTAAAACAAGAAGATGGATATAGCAACAGTATTAGCTTTTTCAGATCAATTATCTTACGGGACAAGGGCCTTCAAAAAATTGACAAATAAATTTAAGAGCACTAAGCAATTCTTCTGACTGCATAAGCTCTTGATTAAACTCTGGACAATTCATCATAGTTTGTATGTTAGCCTCGACATCCTCTTCAGTTCTTCCGTCTCTCGCCTCTACATATTTATCACTTTCAGTTTCAAGTCTTTCTAGTTCTTTTTCGATACGACTTATTTCAGCACGATTTATTTCAGGGTTGGTTTCTGGCCCATCGTTATTTTGATAAGCAAATTCAAGGATATCATTGAACAGCTTATTTTGCTCTTTGATTAAATTACAAATAGCTTCTTTATCACTTTCATTTTTTTTATTTGCCTTCTCTTTTTCACCGCATGATGAAAATATTAATATTAGGGCAAAGAGTAGCGAAAACATTTTTTTTAGATTTTTCATAAATAGTTTATATAATTAGTGTAATTTAAAATTAGTTAAAAATTTATTTATAAGATAATTAAATTTAATAAATGAGATTCTTTCTAGTTTTATTATTCTTTCCATTTCTTTGTTTTAGCCAATCTGGCAGTGATTATTTTTTATTAGCTTATAAACAACAAAAAAATGGCTATTACAATGAGGCATTGATAGCTTATAATCAATCTATTGCATTGGATTCAATGGCTTCAGGTTCTTATTATAACCGAGCTATTGTAAAATTTTTTCTTAAAGATTATCATGGTTCTATTTTAGACTTTACATCTTCAATAAAATTAAATCCCGGTGATAACAGCGCATATTATAACAGGGCTGAAGTAAGAGCGGCATTAAATGATTATAGAGGTGCAATTAAAGATTGCACTATAGCTTTAGAGCTTAGCCCAAATGATTATTACACTTATTTTAATAGAGGTAGATATTATTCTAAGATACTAGATCTTAAAAAAGCTGTTTATGATTATGATAAGGCTATAAGTCTGAATCCAAAGTTTATACCTGCTTATAGACAAAGGGGAGTTGCCAAAGCTAAGATGAAGAACTACAAATCTTCTTTAAAAGATTTTGATTTTGTAATTAGCTACTATTCTGGTAATGTTGAAGGTTATGATGATGATAACCCAAATAATAAATCGGGTGATTATTTTAATAGAGCTGTTGCAAGATTTAGTTTGAACGACCAAGAAGGCTCCTGTTTGGATGCAAAGATGGCTAATAAATTAGGTTATGACAAATCCAAACTCGAGCAATTTTTATGTGATTAGCTATTTCTTTTTTTTAATTCTTATATATCCGATTACCACAAATAATGATATTGTTATTATAGAGTACCAAATTAAATTAGCTATTTCACTATCATAATTTTGAGATTCAATTATTTTATTAATTACCATATTATTTTCAGAATCACCCTGACAATTAAATAAAAGTGGAAAAATTAACAATAAAATTAGCTTTTTCATACTATAATTTAATTATAAACCTCAAAAAGTTCCCCATCTATTTTTAATCATGAGCCCAAGCCCAGCATTTATTAAAATTAATGACAGTGAACCATAGTAAAACCAACTAGAATTTTGAAATTTTAAAATAACTGCTTCACCAAATAAGCATAACCCTGATGAAAATACAATTAATCCAATAAGAACCACAACATATCTTTTCATAAAAGAGAATATTAATAAACAATATAGGTAAAAAAAGCATTATTAATTTTCGCTTTTCAATAAAATAAAAAATGAAGCACTTATTTGTACGCTATACTAACTTTTTCTTTTATTTTCGGAGCTAATTTTTTTTGCAAGCACCTGCATATCATCTACCATATCAGTTTCATCAACAATTTCATATCCTAATATTGTTTCAATTATGTCTTCTAATGTAACGATCCCAATAGAAGTGTTAAATTCGTCTACTACTAATGAAATGTGCTCTCTTTTTTTTAGCAATTCGTCAAAAAGCTCTGGGATTTTTGTCTTATTATATGATATTATGATAGGTCTTTTTATACTTTCTAATTTATTTTTTCCTTTATTATTAATTATATTTTCTAAAATAGTGTCTTTTAAGACGTATGATTCAATCTTATTTTCGTTTAGGATTGGAATTCTAGAAAAATTGAGTTCATTGTTATTTTCATAAAATTCGTTGATTGTTTGACTTTCTTTTGCAGTTACCATAACTGAGTATGGCGTCATTATCTCCCCTAGATTAACGTTTCTGAGCTTAACTATATTTTTAATAAATTTTGAATCCTTTTCTTCAATAATACCTTCCTCTTTAGCGATTTCTGCTATAGTAGAAATATCTTCTCTTTTTAAAAAAATTTCTTTCTTTTCCCCACCGATATATCTAGTAAAAGATTGTAATATCCAAAGAATACCACTATACTTAAAAACAGGTATTAATCCAGATAAAATTACTGTGGTAAATTTAGCAAGACTACTCCAATATTTTGCCCCAATAGTTTTTGGGATAATCTCGGAGAAAAGTAAAATTAAAATAGTCATAATTGCCGAAACAATACCTACAAGTATTTCATCAGAAATTACTTCTCCAAAAAGCTTATAATCAAGATTTAGTTCCGAGTAAGTAACTACTGCCTGAGCCCCAACCAATATTGCACCAACAGTATGGGCTATTGTATTGAGAGTTAGAATAATAATTAGCGGTTCGTCTATTGCATTTTTTAGCTTTGAAAGATTTTTAGCATATTTTTTCCCTTCTTTTAGCTCAATTTTTACAAAAGTTGTATTTATACTTAATAGCACCGCTTCAAGTATAGAGCATAAAAACGACAAGCTAATTGTTAAAAAAATATATAGAATTAAAAGCTCCAAAAAGAATATTTAATTAAATCAAAAATAACAAATCAAAAACTATTTTTTTTCACTTTTGAATAATTTTTCGAAATATTATGTACTCTAATTATTATTAATAGTACGTTTGTAAGCTACTAAATTATTTTCAATGATAAGAATATCTGATTATGAATATTTTAAATGGGTTGCAATAATTCCAGGAATTATTTTAGGAGGTCCAGTTGGCGGGATTATTGCGTTTTTTTTGGTCCAATTTTTAACGTTTAATAAAAATGAAGATTTAACATTTGATATAGCTCTACTTAGAATATGTACTTTATTAATTAAAGCTGATGGCAAAGTTGATGATATTGAGGTAAAAGTAGTAAGGACTTTTTTTTACAGGACATTTGGAAGAAGAAAATCAGATAGAGTTTTTAGAGAAGTCAAGATATCTAAATTAAGAAATTATACATTGGAACAACTTGTGAATGTAGTAAGGCTAAGGCTGCCTCCTTCAAAATATTACTCTGTTTTACAAATGCTATATGCTATTGCTGCCTCTGACGGCTCAATTGCTAGAAATGAAGATACCTTTATTGAAGATGTTGCATTACAATTTGGTTTTAATAAATCAAAACTACAAACGATTAGAAATCAATTCATAATGAGCAAAAGTAAATCTAATCAATATGATCAAAAAATCGTAGATTCTTTTAATGTTTTAGGCTTGAAGCCTGGTGCTGATGAAAATGAAATAAAAGCATCATACAGATCTTTGGTTAAGGAGTATCATCCTGATAAATTAATCGGAATGAGTGATGGAATAAAACAATTGGCTAAAGAAAAGTTTCAGATGATTCAAGAAGCCTATGAATATTTGAATAAGAATTATCTACAACGTTAATTCAAATATGCTAAAGAAATTATAGCAACTATTCTTTTGTTACTTTATATGGAAATTCACCCGACCAGTTACCTGCTGGATGATATCTTGCAACAACATATATTTCACCCTTTTTGTTAACATATGCGCCAATGCCAATTTCTGTGGTTTCTTCCCAAATCATTTGTGTATAATGACCTATCATTACATTAGAATTTTTTTTATCCCCAATCTTGGCATACTTATAGTCTTTCTTTTCATCAAGCCAAGCTAAAGATGCAATTTCAAATGGATTTTCTGCTATAGATTTAGAATCATATTGCATATATAAATTTTCACCATCATTATTTTTCCGACTATGTTTAAACCTTTTAGTTTTGGCTAAATACTTTGCATAATTTTCTGCATCAATTTGTAAAGAAATTGACCATTTTAATTTTTTTAAACCAAGTTGCTCTCTCTCTTGATTATGAACTTTTAAAGAATTAGTTAAATCTTTATCACTGAAAATTCTGTCTTGTCCAAATGAAAAGATTGGAATAAACAGTAAAATTATTATCTTTCTAATATTCATCTTTTAAGCTTTAATATTTAAACGCAATTAAAAGTTAATTATTTTGGCTGGAAACTGTTTGGGATATTTAGCATAACTAATTAGTTTATAATTTTTTTTACTGCCGTGAATATTAATAGTGTCAAAATAGAAGTTATTGTTGCTATGATTATAATAGAATATTCGTAATCATAAACCATTGAAATGTGTTTAGAATAAACGCCATAGATTCCCCAAATTACAGTAATGATAAAGGCTAATGAATTTTTGAAATTGTAAATATACATTGACAGTAGAGTGATAATAAAGATTAAAATTGTTGTCCAAATTTCTGGATCCAGAATTGAAATATTCCATTGTATGTGTACTAAAAAAGTCGTGAAATTGGCAAATGTAGCAACAACTATCCAAGCAAAGTAAATATTAAATGATATTTGCGATATGACTATTTTGTAGTCTAATTTTTTTTCTGAATTAAATTCATCAAACTTATTTGAAATTAAAATTAGTGTAATTAACAAGCCTATCATTATTAAAAGTGAAATAAGAATATATCTATGATGCCAAGCTAGAATCCACGAAATGTTCAAAATACAATTCAAAATAAACAGCTGAAGGATTATATAATAATTACCCTCATATTTTATAGGAATAAAAAAAATAAAAACACAAAAAAATGTGAGCCCTAAATAGATTAAACCCCATATTGAGAAAGTAAAACCTATTGGTGTAAAGAGATTGGGAAGACTTTCTGAAGCTTGTCCGGTGGTGATGCCTCCAATCGGAATTGCATTGGCTAAATAGTTGACAGTTAATACTGAAATAAAAATTACAATTGTAAAAATTTTTAGCCCTATTAATTTTGAACTAGAAAACTTATTGTTTAAAATCACTTTTTCAATTTTTGATTATTTATAGTTGATTTTTATGATCTTTCTCGTTGGGGTATTTTCCTGACTTCCTTCATTTTCTAAATTATAAGTTTCTATATAACTCTGGATTATTAATGAATCTGGTGAAAAAAATTCTAGTTCTTTTCTTTTTATGTTTAAAGCATCCATGTGTTCATCATCTACAATTGTGTCAAAAATTATTTCAAGATAATCATCTTCCTCTAGTGATAAGATTTTAATTCCAGATTCCATAAGTCCCCCCATAAAGTAGAAATTGTATAGTACTATAAAATCTTTTTTTTTATATCTAAATAAACTATACTTTCCCGGTTGGCCCCAACTACCTGTTTTTAAGGTATCAATATTTTTATCTTTTTGGATTAAGATGTATCCAGGACATGCATGACAATCTTTTAAATTATTCTTCGAAGTTATAATTATTTTAACATGACTATCAGAACAGTAAAATAAAAGAAAAATAAAGGCTAAATAAGTTATTTTTTTCATTACTTAAACAACAACGATTTTTTAATTAGTCAATCTCATTATACATATTCATAAATTATCTATATATTTATATTAATTCAAAAATACTAATTATATGAAAAATTTATTTTTATTTGCTATTGTTTTAACATTTGTTTCATGCAATAGTAATTCAAGCTCAAACTGGTCAAAAGATGAAATGGATTTGTGTGTTTCAGGAATGAGTGTAGGTATGCTTTCTGAGCCTGGTGCTACAGAGGCTTTAGAAGCCATGGGTGAAAATATGGATGACGTTACTAATTGCTTGTGTCAAAAGCTTTCCAAAGAACATGCTTCATTTGCTGAGGCTGGTGCGAAGCTTGCAACTATGAGTGAGAAAGATGCTGTTATTATGCTTATGCCTTGTTTTAGCGAATCCACTCAAAAATTAATGCAATTAGGAATAGATCAAATGTAGAAGTTACATAAATTTAATTGCAAAAACCCCTATTATAATTAAATTAACGACATGAAAAATTTATTTTTATTTGCTATTGCCATAACTTTTGTTTCCTGCAATAGCTCAAAATGGTCAAAGGAAGATATGCAAAGGTGTTCAGATGAAATCAAACTGGGAATGAAATCTGATCCTGATGCATTGGAAGTATTTGAGGCTATGGGAGAAGATATGGATTATGTTTCAAAATGCATTTGTAAAAAATTATCTGATGAATTTGATTCATATATTGAAGCAGATGTCAAGCTTATTAATATAAGTGAAAACGAAGCTGCTTTAAGAATGATGCCCTGCTTAAGTGAACCCACTCAAAAATTAATGCAACTAGGATTAGATTATGAATTAATGCAACTAGGGGAAGATTTAAGTAATAAATCTAATTCTTTATCTTCTTCATCTTGGTCAGCCGATGAAATGGATTTGTGTGGATCTGCAATGAAAGTAGGCATGCTTTCTGAACCTGAAGCAGTAGAAGTTTTTGAAGCACTTGGAGAAAATATGGAAGATCTTTCTAATTGTTTGTGTTCTAAGTTTTCTGTAGAATTTAGTTCAATGGAGGCAGCATCATCTTATTTGCTTAGTTTAAGCGAGAAAGAAGCAGCTACGCAAATATTAGGCTGTCTAAGTGAAAATAATCAAAAATTAATGCAACTAGGATTAGATCAAATGTAAATGATTTAAATAAAGTTGATTTCAAATAGATTTAAGATACTAATAAGGAGTCAATGGTAATTTTACAATTTAAAACACCAGAAACAGGGCAGTTATTTTTTGCCTCCACAGCAAGTTCATTAAATTTTTCTTGACTAATATTCTCAACTTTTCCTTTAAGTTTTAGCGCTATATCTATTACTTTACCATCTTCAAAAGTCAATATCGAATCGGTGATTAATTCTTCTGGAGTAAAATTATTTTCATTAAGAACAAAACTTAGTTTCATGTTAAAACAACCAGCGATTGCTGCTGCTATTAATTCTTCTGGATTTGTTCCGAGTTTGCCATCATCATTTTTAAATCTAGTTTTAAAGCTATAGGGCATATTATTAAAAGCACCACTTTGAGCTGTTAATAGTCCACTCCCATTAGCCCCATCTCCTTTCCAAATTGCATTAATTTTTCTTTTCATTAATTTTTTTATTTTTTATTGTTTATTAAAAAGTTTTTTTGGTTTCAATATTAAATTAAGCCACAATCTAACGAAGCAATAAATAAACACATTAACAAGAATATTAGGGAAGGAACAAACTTAATAAAAGGGTTTTTAACCTTAAGATGTGACAGTTGTGCACATAACATAAAAAAAGCCATTGATAATGATGCATAAATTGTTAATTCATCATACCATATTGCTACAATTAATAATGTTGATGTTGATATTTTTGCTGCTCCAACAAAGTTTCTTAAAAGATCTGAATATCCAAAAAGTTTAAATTCTATTAAAACATTTTCATACCTAAATATCCATACGATCAGAACGGAAACTGCTACAATTAACTCAAATGCTAATGATATATTTTCCATAGTGTTTATTTAATTAATTTGTTTACAAGATAGTAAGTTGATTGGTTTTTGTCAAGTTAGTTTTTAAGCATTAAAATATTGCTTTTATATATTCAATTTCTAATTTAAAATCTCCCTCTTGTTTGTCAGAAATTTGTAAGCCAATAGAATTGATTTTCTCCGAATCAATATCGGGAAAATCAGAGTAATAATAACCTCTCCACGTAGCTTTAAAATCGTTTATTGGGATATTTAATTCGACCCACTTATCCTTCAGAGACTTAAAGTCACATGAGTAGGATGCTCGCATATTATTTTGTCTAAGTCGTAATTTGTAAGATTTACCATCCCCTCGTATTTTTATTTTAAATGATTTAATTCCCTTTAAAATTTTATTTTTTAAACTTAACCTTGACGAGGCAAACCCTCCATTATTTTCTAGAGATAAGAATCCATTAAAAACTAAATTTTTATCATTACTTAAAGATAGATATGATGTTGAAATTCCACCCATAACATCATCATTTACAATATTCCAGCTTTTAGTTCCAACTTTTTTACTGGGATTGACTAAATCAATACTTTGACTGTTCATTGAAAGTGAAATTAAAAAAAATAAAAAAAAACTTAGTTTTTTCATATTTGTAGTAAATGAATTCTAATATCTTTCTTTATAAGCTTATTGTTCAACCTGATATCAAAATATAAACCGTAAACAACTAATAACGACACGAAATATAATATTCTTTGATAAATTTTTTTCATATAATTTATAAATTATTGAAGTATTTAATTTGTTTTTTCTAAGTGTTTCAAGCCTCAATCTATTGGAAAAATACTAATAATGAAATTTCCATTTTCCCATCCCCCAGTTTCATAGTTTTCTACCCAATTCCTTATCGAAAACTTAACTTCATATGTCTCATTTATAATTATATCATCCCAATTGATTCCATATTCCATTATTCCTCTAGTTCCGTCTGGATACCAAGCACTGTAATATAAGGACATTTGCTCACCGGTATTAATATCAACTCCACTAATTATGTTATTCATATCCCACCCAAGTTTACCGGTAATTTTAATTTCTGTCAGTGACTCAGCTGGAGCTTCTACTTCCTCAAGATATCCTGATGTAATTGCTGGAGCTTCCTCTACTCCATTTGATGTAACAATTGCCAATCTAAAACATTCTAAATCTTCACCATCCAAGCCAGATTTTTCTTCATATTTTAAAAGTAAATCCTCACATTCTCGGGGATCATTTTTTTGAACACATCTACATAATTCTTTTTTGTAATCTCTCTTTACTTCATGACAAGCAAAAAACAACGATAGAAACAATAATATAATTGATAATTTTCTCATTATATTTAATATAAAATCAATATACTGAATTATTTCTAATTCAAATTTTTTGGTTACTATTTTTAAAATAAATTGACTAACTATACAGATATAATAATAATAGGAGCAGGACTTTCTGGAATTGGAGCGGCATGCCACTTAGAAAGAAAAAATCCAGAAAAATCATATATTATTTTTGAAGCAAGAGATGAAATTGGTGGTACCTGGAGTCTTTTCAAATATCCAGGTATTAGATCAGATTCTGATATGTATACTTTTGGTTTTTCGTTTAAAACATGGGATAACCCAAAATCTTTTGCAGATGCACCGAATATTTTAAAATATTTGAAAGAGGCAGTCAAAGAATATAATGTAGAAGAAAAAATAAAATATAAAACTAAGGTGGCAAAAGTAAATTTTGAGAACAAAGAAAAATTGTGGTCTATAATAGTTATTGATAATCAAGAAAATGAGTTAAAATATTATTCCAGATATTTATTTTCCTGTACTGGTTATTATAATTATGATAATGGGTTTATACCAAAGTTTAAGAAAATAGATGAATATAAAGGTAAAATTATTCATCCACAGCATTGGCCCAAAGATTTAGAATATAGAAATAAGAAAGTTATTGTTATTGGAAGCGGAGCTACTGCTGTAACAATTGTTCCTGAAATGGCTAAAAAAACCTCAGAAATTACTATGTTACAAAGATCGCCAACTTATGTAGGAGCATTCCCTAACAAAGACAAGTACGCACAATTTTTTAAAAAATTCCTTCCAAAAAAAATTGCACATAGGCTAATAAGATTTAAAAATATTACTGTACAAATTTTATTTTTTCAAGCCTGCAAAATTTTCCCAAATTATATTAAAAATATGTTAGTTAAAGCGGCTCAAAAACAATTGGGTGATTTTCCAGCAAGACCTCATTTTGAACCAAATTATAAGCCTTGGGATCAAAGGTTTTGTATTGCACCTGATGGAGATTTATTTAAATCAATAAAAAGCGGTAAAGTAAATATTATCACTGACTCTGTCGACTCTTTCAATAAAAAAGGATTAAAATTAAAGTCTGGCAAAATACTAGAAGCAGATATAATTATAACCGCTACAGGGTTAAAGCTTTTAGCTTTTGGAGGCTCAAAAATTACTATTGATAATAAGATTTATAAACCTGCTAATGCCGTAACCTACAAAGGATTAATGCTAAGTGGATTACCTAATTGTATATTTTTTGCGGGATATACAAATGCTTCATGGACATTAAAAAGTGACTTAACAAGTGAATATGCCAGTAGGTTATTGAAATATATGGATAAAAAAAATTATAAGCTTTTTATGCCAAATATTTTAGAAGATAATATGGAAACTTCTCCACTACTTAATTTAAATTCCGGCTATATTAAAAGATCATCTCATATGTTCCCAAAACAGGGATCAAAATTACCTTGGAAATTATATCAAAATTATTTTTTAGATTATAAAATGCTTAGGTTTAATAAAATTAAAGATCGATATTTGACTTTTAATTAGCTTAATCATTTTGTAAATTGTAATTATGAAAAACTTATATAGACTTTTATTTTGCGTTATATTTTTTGCATGCAGCTCTGATGGTGATTCAGATAATAATAATATAATCAATTTGCCTGCTTCTTTGAGTACAAATGTTAATTCACTTTCATTTGAAAATACAATGGTTACTCAAATTTCTGATGTTCAGGTAATTATTTTAAATTCTGAAAATATAACTTCCAGTATCGTTATTACTTCACCCGATGGATATGAAATTTCAAGAGACGGGAGCACATTTACAAACAATTTATCTTTTACGCCTGAGATTTCAGATGAATTATATGTTCGCTTTGTACCTTCGGAACCAACAAATTACTATTCTACTCTTGAAATATCATCATCAGAAATTAACAATAACATTAACATTAATTTGTTTGGTATTGGCACACCCATGATTCATAATTATCAAGCATTTCAAAATCAGCCACTTGGATTTGGTGGCGGATTTAATCAATCAGCTAATCAGACTTTTAATTTACATAATGACTTATCAAATATTGAGCAGATTAAGATGTATTTACAAATTGATTGTCCTAGTACAGGATGTGATGATTGGGACAGATTTGCGAATGTTAAAGTAAAAGATCAAGGTACTGGTAAGTGGTATGAAATTGCAAGATATATAACACCATATTGGGTAGGTACTCAGGAGCTTTATAGAGGCCTGGAATTTGATGTTACTGATTTTAAATCGTTTCTGAAAGACAATGCTGAAATTAGAATATACATAGAAAATTGGACAAGTAAGGCTGATATAGTTAGTATTGAATTTGACTATATAGTCGGGCAACCAGATTACCAAAATTATGTAGTATCAGAAGTATATGATTTACATTCTAATTCTATTAGTGGGGTGCCATACGGAGTTAGTCATAATCTAGATTTAGAAAAATCAATTCAAATACCAAATGATGCAGAAAATATTCATTTCAGAACAATTATTTCCGGCTGGGGACATGCAACACCTTATGATCCTGATGGAAGACCATGTGCAGAATGGTGCTATAGAACTCATGATATTAAAATAAATGGTTCTAATTTATTTCAACATAATCTTGGACCCATTGGATGTTCAGCTAATCCGTTAAATAACCAAAATCCTGGAAATTGGCAACCGGATAGGGCGGGTTGGTGTCCTGGAATGGAAGTTCCTGTTAGATATAATAATTTAGATATTAGCTATAGTGGATCAACAATATCATTTGAATATGACTTTGAAAATTGGATCAGTGACGGAAATGGTGGTGACGCATACTATGCAATTTCAACTTATTTAGTTTTAAAAAGCAATTCAGATATTACACCTGCCATAGTAATTGACTAGTTTTCTATTTCTGCAATAACTTCTTCTGGTAAGTTAAAAGAACCCCTTTTTATTTGCCAATATTTTGAAATTTTATCAAAATTTAATTTCGAATAATAGTGTGGGAATTTACCAGTTCTTTTCGTTTTCGGAAATGGATCTTCAAAAATTAGGTTCTTCCCAAGCGCTGTTGATTTAAATTCAACTAGAATTAAAGTTTCACTTGCCTTGAAATAGTAATGTAAAGTTCCCATTAGTTGTTGTGCAGTAGATAAATGAACAAAACCGTCCTTATTATCTAATTCTGTGAAAATAAATTTCTTATCCTTGGAGGTTTTCCACTCATCAAGTGTTAAAATTTTATAGACCTTTTCTTCCATAATGATTTCTAATTTTTCATTATTATCAAAAATTAGCATAATTATAGCAATGGGTATCATTATCATTGCTAATATTTTCAAATTAAAATTATATAAATTCATAATTCTTTCGATTACTTACATGGCTCATCAGTGTATGCAATAATCCCATACCAGTTAAATGCTTCACAACTATTATTATAAGTTATTCCATCACATCCACAAACAGGCTCAAACTCTAATGTACAAGCCAATTCTAAATTAACTAGTGTTTCATCGACACACATATTTGGCACATCCTCATTATCATTATTACAAGAAAATATAAGAAGAAAAAATAGGAGCATTAAAACTTGTTTTTTCATTATATATTTTTTACAATATTTCAAGCGGAGTCAGTTTATATCCTTCTTTTTCTAATCTGATAACTAAATCTAGTACATGTAGAGCTCCAACTGCAAAGAGTGCAGAATTTTCATCTTCCATAATTTTAATCATTCTAGGTATCCACATTATATTCCTTTCTTTTAATAAAAATTCCACTACGCCATCGACTAGTAATTTACTAAAATTATAATTTGGATCTAATGGATCCGCTAATGATAAAAAATTTTCATATTCAGTTAGCGGATCATTATTGTTATAATTTTTCATACCATTTAATAACTCTTCATCAGAATTCATTTTTATATTATAACTTATATATGCCTCAATATTCAGATCAGAAAAATCAGCATTTTGATATGTAAAATCTATCAATTTTTCTAATATATCTTTTACTTCTAAATCGCTTTCTAGAAATAATTCTTCTTTTTCATATTCTTTGATATTATTTATTGATTCAATATATAGCTCTGATCCAGTAAGATCACACCCCATATTCATCATACTAATCATAGCTTCAATAAGCGAAGCAGAAATAATATCTGTATTTATCATCAAATCAATAAAATAGTCGTTGATATCCCTATCTTTGTAATATGTTTTCAACATGTCAATGCCCTTTTTGGAAAAGAGATTTTTTTGCTTATAATTTTCAGGTATTTCTATACCAAACATACCCTTTCCAAATGGCATAGGGTCTCCATCGATTTCTTTATCATTTATCTCTGTGACAATAACATCTACTTCATTCACTAATCCGTATAAGATTTCTTTGTATTGCATTTCTTCTTTACACATAATATGAGTAGTTCCAAAGAGATAGCTTGTTTCATTATTTTTTTCAATTTTCCATAAAAGACTATTCCTTTCGTACTTTGAATTTAATTCTTGAATAATATTTTTTTCAGTACATGTGAAAAATAAAGTAACATGTAATAAAAGCAGTAATTTTTTCATACGATTAAAAATTTTAATTAATATACAAAAAACAGTCATTCTGGTATTTGGATATTGATCCAAATAATAACAATAAAATATTTTAAATTATTTCCTATCTTTCACTTATGATTCGTGTTCTAATTTTATTATTCTCATTATCAGTTTTTACAAGCAATAATCTTAAGCTAACTTCATTTGAAGATTATAATTTTCAAAATAAATTAAATCAAATTTTTATAGTTCAAAAGAAAAAGAAACTTTCTATCGGAACAGATTTAAATAAACTTTTAGACAAATTATCTAAAATAAATTATTTGTCATTGAAAATAAGAAGTTTAAAAGAAAAAGAAAATGAATTACAGATTTCTTTTTCAAGAAGCTCAATTGCAATTAAATTTATCCTTGATTAATTATTTTAAAATTGTCATCCTAAGAATAAAGTAGATAATTATTAAGGCAAAAACATATTTTCTATTTTTTATATACCATTGCATATATTATTCTCCTAAGTTTTTTAAATATTTAAAATGAGCTTTAATATCTTTATTTTTAAGAGGTGTTTTTGACATTCTCTTTGCAAATTTATAGATTTTATTTTTTGTATTTGATAATTTACTTTTAATTACGGGGTTTAATTTTATATCATTAATAAGAAGATCTATTCTTTCAATAAAATATAGTTGCAATCTTTGTTCTGAAATATCTGGATTTGTAGAGGGTCTTTTTATTAAAGATTCAAATAAACTTTCAATCAAATCATTTACAGAAAGTGCATTTCCTTTAAGAGTTTCTTGTGCTGATAACATTCTATTAAGCTTATCAACATTTAAAAATCTATTTAAAGAACTAAGCTGCAAACCTTGTATAGAATTTAAAACACCTTCATCCTTTATTTGTGAAATTAGCTTTTTTTCCATTAACCAATTCTGAGTTTCCCATAAATTTTTTTCTAAAAATTTTAGGGCTTCATTTTGCTTCTCAAAATTAACGTTAACATATCTAACAACTCCTTTTTGATTTTTGTTGTGAGGTGTATCATATATTCCTCCAATTAATGAATGAACGTGATAGATATACCTTCTGTATACTCCAACTAGTTCACCATATAATTCATTTAGTTCTTCATAGTTTTCATTTGGCCCCACAGTCCATTCCGATAAGTTTTTTGCAACAATTTTTAGGTTATTTATTCCGTAAATACTTGCTTTTACAGGGTCATTTCCGATATTCTCAGTTTGTGAATTTGGGTCATTTCCGTAACCACCAAACATGTAAAGAGGATCAAGAGATTTTTCATCAACAAATTTTTTCAAAATATCTTTTTCTTCATCAGGACTCTTGTTAAAGAATCTGTAACCCCATTCAATTGAATAATCATCATAGGGTCCAAGCTGTCTTATAAACCTTATATTTTTGTCCCCCGGTTGTGCCACATAATTGTATCTGGCATAATCCATAATTGTTGATGCTATTCCATATTTTTGAGTAAAATTACCAGATCTCAAAGAATCTACTGCATAGGCGCTACTAGCCTTCATATTATGGGGTAATCCTAGGGCATGACCAATTTCATGTGCAATTACCTGTCTCATCATTTCACCCATCTCTTCTTCTGGAGTATTTAAAGTTCTTGCCTTTGGGTTTGCTGCCCCCGTCTCTAACAAATATCTATTTCTATATGACTTTATATGATTATGGTACCAAATAATATCACTTTCTATGATTTCACCTGTTCTTGGATCTGAAACACTTGGGCCCATAGCATTTCTTGTAGTTGAAGCAACATATCTGACGGTTGAGTATCTAATATCTTCAGGACTAAAGTCTGGGTCTTCTGATTTAGACGGTGGATCTTTTGCTATAATTGCATTTTTAAAACCTGCCTTTTCAAAGGCACTATTCCAATCCTCTATCCCCATTTTAAAATATTTTCTCCATTTAATAGGGGTTCCAGGATCGAGATAATAAATAATTGGTTTAACTGGTTCTACCAATTCACCCCTGTTGTATGCCTCAATGTCAGATGGCTCTAATCTCCATCTTCTAATGATATTATAGCTGTCAGATTTTAATTTTTGTGAGCTGTAATTAATTTTCTCGATTGTAAACCAGCCAACTCTTTGATCTTCATATCTAACAGGCATTGGATCATCAGGGAGTGAAATGATAGAGTGATTTATCTGAAAACTAAAAGTTTTTACTCTGTTAGATCTTGGAGCTTTATTTGCAATAAAAGTTAAAGTATGTAATATCTCTGTATTTTGTGGAAAACTTCTTGCAGAATCGATAAAACTTCTTTTTTTATCAACACCGCCAATTTTATAGCTGTCTTTTTCATATGATCTAATAATATTGAATCCTGGAGAGTCTGACATAAAATAATTTGTAACATCAATCAAGAATTTATTTTGCTCTGAGTTTTTTATCTCAAATGATGCTAAAATAGGTTTGAAATTATTTTTCCTTACACTAATCGAAATAGGATCATCATTTCTCGCAATATTAGAATAGCTTACTTCTTTTAATAAAATTTTAGAACCATGCTTTTCAAACTGTACTACATGTTCAGCCGTTTTAGAGCCAGCGTTTAAATATCCAGCATAATCTGATGGAAGTTGTGCTAGCCTTGTAACAACTAAAAGCTCTTTTTCTAAAATATTTTCTGAAATTTCAAAATATAAATCATTTTTATCGCTTGTATAGGTATTAATTAGACCCTTACTGCTTTTCATATTTAAGGTCAGGGAATCAATTGTTATTTTACCGTTATCTTCTTTGGCAAAAGCGTTTTGGAAAAAGCATATGCTAAGAGTAAAAATTAATAATTGTTTCATTTTTTCAATTTTTTTCAATTTACAAAACTGAATTTTAATATTAACCATATAAAATAAAATCAGATTAGGAATTAATTTTTTTTTTTTATTTATTGCATAAAAATAAATAACGATTGGAAAGAATAATTGAAAATACACTAACAGTTAACACCCAAGATATTCAAAATCTTGCTATTTATCTTCTTATTAATGTTATAGTAGTTCTATTTATTTCTCGCTTTATTTATCTGAAATTTAATAATAAAAATAAAAAATCTCTAAATGAGTTTTTTTTTACATATAATTCGGCTGGACTTATAACTTTTTTACTTTGCTTCCTTCTTAACACTGTTAAGCTTGAGCTTGGTTTTGCATTGGGTTTATTTGCAATTTTTGCAATCCTAAGGTTTAGAACGGAAACTATTAAGGTAAAAGAAATGACATATTTTTTTGTTATAATCGGTGTTTCTGCAATAAATGCACTTTCCCACGAAAATTCAGGTACTTTAGAACTGGCAATTTCTAACGGCTCTGTTATACTATTACTATTTTTATTGGAGTTTTTTATTAGCAAACAATCATTTGAAAATCAAGATACAAATCAAAATTAATTAGAGTTTTGAAAATTAATTATAATATTTTTTTTTTAATTGTAATTATTTTACATCCCATAGTCCATTATGGTCAAGATGATACAAGTATAAATGAGAGCGAATTGTGGTCAAGTTTTAAGTATAAAAAAAAAATTTCAAAGAAAGTTTCTTTAGGATTTGAGGGACAACTTAGAATAAATTCGAACGGTAAATACTTTGATGAGTCTTATTATAATCAATCATTTTATGAAATTGAAACTACATATAAAGTTTCTAAATCATTTGATTTTGGAATTGGTTACAGAGGAATAAATAAATTTGATGACCAAGGAAATAATCAAGGAAGTATAACTTATAAGAGGTTGCATTCCTTTTTTAAATATGGATTAGATTTCAAACGGCTTTCTTTTGAAACAAGGCTTCAATATCAGCTTAAAAGCAGAGGTAATCTTGATTTATCTGAGTTAGAAAATAGTTATTGGAGAAATAAAATAGAATTCACTTACAATTTTAAAAAATGGAAAGTGGATCCTATATTTGGATCGGAGTTTTTTATAAAAAACAATCTTAATATAGAAGACAACTTTAATAAATATAGATTATTTATTGGTACTAAGATTAAATCAAAAGAATTTGGAGATTTTAATGTTAAATATATTTTAGAAAGGAATGTGAACACCCAAAATATAAAATCTACTCATGTTTTAAAATTAGCATATTCACTAGACTAATTTATAATCACACACAATATTTTTTTTTTAAATCAGTTATAATAAATAATAAATTAAATAATTATGAAAAAACTTACATATATTTTAGCTTTTGTTTTGTGTTTTTCATGTGGCAGCACAGAAGAATCACCAAAAGCAGTTAACACTGATGAATTAGTGGAGCTTTCAAACGAATTTCAACAGGCCTACATAGATCAGGATTGGGAAACGGCAAGTAAATGGATTTCTGCTGACTTAGGTACAACAGTATATAATTCTAATGGGTCTCCATTATCTGTACAAAGCGAGGATCAGGTTAATGTAGACAGGGGTTGGAATTTTGCTGAATTTAAAATGACAAACCATCAGGTATTTATGTCTTCAGACAATGGAACGGCAGTAATTACGTTTGATGCAGATGGTTCGATTAATTTCAATGAAGGATATGAAAGTGTTCCTTACGCTACTAGAGCTTCTCAGACATGGGTAAATGAAAATGGCGAATGGAAAGTTATGCATTCTCATTGGTCGCCAAGAGAAAATTCTCAAGGAATTCCACAGCAAAATTAAATTTTTGTTTTTTTATTTAAAAGCCCCGATATTCGGGGTTTTTTTTATTTATTAACTTTATAAATATGAAAACAAAAAAAGAAATAGTTAAGGATTGGATTACAAGATATACGGATGTCGAAATTTCTGACTTTGGAGATTATATACTATTGACTAATTTTCAAAAATATGTTGATGAGTTTGCATCACTAAATAATGTTCAGGTTAATGGCAAGGGAAAGAACATGCCTTCATCAACATTTAATAATATTACTATAATTAATTTTGGTATGGGAAGCCCAAATGCTGCCACTATAATGGATTTATTGACTGCATTGATGCCAAAAGCAGTACTATTTCTTGGAAAATGTGGAGGTTTAAAAAATCGAATTCAAATAGGAGATTATATTTTGCCAATTGGAGCTATAAGGGGGGAAGGGACCTCTAATGATTATTTTCCAATTGAGGTTCCTGCAATGCCCTCATTTTCTTTGCAAAGAGCGATTTCATCTGCTCTGAAAATCAGAAAAACTGATTATTGGACAGGTACAATTTTTACAACTAACAGGCGAGTTTGGGAGTACGATATTAAATTTAAAAAATATCTTAAAAAAATTCGAGCTTATTCAATAGATATGGAAACAGCTACACTTTTTACCGTTGGATTCCATAATCGCATTCCAACTGGAGCACTACTTTTAGTTACTGATCAACCAATGATTCCTGATGGTATAAAAACACAAAAAGGAGATAATGTAAATTCTAAATTATTTGATAAAAATCATTTAGAATTGGGTATTGCATCACTAAATGAAATCATAAAATATGATGATACTAATACTGTAAGACACCTAAAATTCTAATTTAAAAGAAAGTCCTGCATTTTCTCGTAGCCGTTTTAGCAATGAGTCTCCCAATGCAACAGATGGAGTCAATATTCCATATTTTTTAGGAATTTTGTCCAGTGCTAAACAAACTGCACTCTCTGCTAACATTTTTGAGGTGGAGCCGTAACCAGGGTCCATATCACCCTTCAATTTACATATATATGTTTTGTCTTCAACTTTTAAATAAAATCGTAGCTTAAAATATCCATTCTTCCTTTTTTTTTCAGAGGGCCCTTCACCAGATTTAGGCATAATATTGTTGACAAGTTTTTTAATTAGGCCCCCGTTTTTCCTAGTCGCTAAAAAAATTGGGATTAAGCTAATGTATCCCTTAATTTGACCAGCAATCCCTTTGCCGGTAAGAATTGCCTCATCATAGGTGAAGTTAGCTCCATACTTAAAATCAATTAGCGCATGACTTCTTCTTACAATTTTAGTATTTATACCCGCCATTACAAATGGAGCTATCCATGAATTAGAAATTTTATCAAAAATAACTTTTTGCAAGTCTCTCTTATCTTTACCAAGTTGTTTTTCTATTGGATTTAGACCGTATGGGTTGGTAAGCGTTTTTCTCACATCTTTATCAATACGAGCTTCATCCAGGACATTAGAAAGACTATTGTAGGTTCCTCCGCTTATCCCACCTTTTGCTGCAGCTACCCTCATATTAATCATATTTGCATATTTCCCTATTTTTTCGAAAATTATTTTTTGAGAATAGTAAACTCCCATATCTGATGGTATAGAATCAAAACCACAGGAATTAATTATTTTAATATTTTTTTCTTTTGCCTTTTTATGATAGTTGTCAATAATTTTTCTAATCCATTGTGTTTCACCTGTAATATCACAATAATCAGTACCCGTTATTATACAAGCTTCAATAAGTTTAGTACCATATAAAGCATAGGGTCCGACCGTTGAACAAATAACTTTAGTTTTTGAAGTTAAATTGATTAGACTTTTTATATCATAGGAATCAGCAATAAAAATTCTGTTATCACAGAGATTTAATTTTTCATTAACTATTAATAATTTTTCTTTACTTCTTCCCCCAATTCCCCAATTAAGTGATTTCTTTAAATAATTTTCATTTATATATTCACAAACAAGTTTACCAGTGAATCCCGTTGCACCCCATATTATAATATCTAATTTTTTATTTTTTTGCATAATCAAATTTTATTGATCAATCTTTTCTGATTGAAAAGATGTAATGTCATTATTTTTAACAGAGATAAAAAAATCTATTGGATTACAACATACCTCACAATCTTCTATAAAGTTTTGATCTGGAACTGATGGGTCAATCATTTTTATTTGTTGTTGCCAACAGTATGGGCAATTAAAATATTTTTCTAACATAAAGTTAAATTTTACATTACAATAATATAACAAAGAATAAGATGATTTATTAAATTCATAAATAAATATTAATTAATGATTATGAAAAAATTATTTTTTATGCTTTGTATACTTGGTGTTATTTTACCCTATTATCATCTATATTTTTTTTTACTAGAAAACAACTGGTCGATGAGTAGTTTTTGGTCAGAAATTTATTCCAACCACGCGATATCAATGATAACTATGGATATCACAGTTGCTGCTTTTTCGTATTTTACTTTTATATTATACCAATTTTCAAATAAAAAAATTGCCAAGAGCAGATTTATCAAATATATTTTAAGCTTATTTTTAGTAGGTTTTTCCCTTTCGATGCCTCTTTATTTATATGATAATTATAAAAACTGAAAAATATTATTATAAAATTTTAATTTCTATAATAATATAGATTACATTTGCTGAAATTTAATTTATATAATGAAAGGAACAGTAAAATTTTTCAATGAATCAAAAGGTTACGGATTCATTACAAATGACGAAACAGGAGAAGACCTTTTTGTTCATTATTCAGCACTTGGTAATCTTACAATTAAAGAAGGTGATAAAGTTGAATATGAAGAAGGTGAAGGTAGAAAAGGAAAAGCCGCTACAAAAGTAGAACTTGCATAGACATCAATTTATTTCGATATTCAATTAATATTTTTATTTTTTAAAATATAATTCTTTCTTAAGTTTTGAGGAAAATGTTAATCTGCTAAGATAATTTTTATAGCTATATAATAGGCTATGTCGATCCTGTTTGACGGGAATTTTTATTTTTTTGCAAGATTTAAAATCTCTTCCCGATAGAAATCCCCCCTTTAAAGGTTGCTTCCGGTCTGTATTCACTTACACTGCCTCCGTCAGGAACGTCATCATTTTCGCTACTAGGAAAAAGATATCTTCCAAGTCCTAACATATATTCAAAAGTCCAACCCTTTTTGTTAACCCATTTTC
>CESZ01011312.1_pt1 | contig 23354 bp, 22 predicted proteins | sample 531081 | NCBI WGS metagenome assembly CESZ01 (sample SAMEA2621260, study PRJEB7988) | marine metagenome | biome: marine biome (ENVO:00000447); feature: surface water layer (ENVO:00002042); material: "saline water (ENVO:00002010), including plankton (ENVO:xxxxxxxx)" | depth 5 m | reverse complement strand
AAATCTGTTAGATAGTCTCTTAGAACATTGCCTGATACTGAAATTACATCATTTCCTTTCTTGATTTCTTCAAGTGTAAATAAAGTTGCCTTGTAAGGAGATAAAATTTGAATATTTAAATCAGAAATATCAAAGTTTTTAAGTTCTTCTAAAACAACCCTTATGAGTTGTTTATCATGAGATCTATTTTCGTCCAACCAAAACACAGTAGGGTAATTTGTAGATTTTGCTCTTTCAACTGCTAATTTTACCCAGTCTTTTATTGCTTCATTTCTTACTAGGCACATTCTCCAAATATCACCTTTCTGTACATTGTGTGTAAATAAAACCTTACCATCTTTAGTTTCCACACATACCTTACCATCTTCCTTGATTTCGAAAGTTTTATCATGTGACCCATATTCTTCAGCCTTCTTAGCCATAAGCCCAACATTTTGAACTGTTCCCATTAAAGAAGGATCAAATTGCCCATTTTCTTTACAAAAATCTATTGTTGCTTGATATATTGAAGAGTAGCTGCTATCAGGAATTATAGCTTTAGTATCTTTTAATTCCCCACTTTTATCCCACATTTTCCCAGAACTTTTTATCATTGCAGGCATTGAAGCATCTATAATCACATCACTTGGGATATGGAAATTTGTAATATTTTTCTCAGAATTTACCATAGCTAAGTCAGGTCCATTTTTAATATCTAATTCTATTTCACTGACTAATTTTTCCTTTAATGTATTATCTAACTGATTTATTTTTTCAAATAAATTAGACAAACCACTATTAAAGTTTACGTTAATTTTATCTAGTATCGTAATATTTTTTTCAATAAAATTTTTGAAAAAAACTTTTAAAACATGACCAAAAATTATTGGGTCACTTACTTTCATCATTGATGCCTTGAGATGAAGTGATAAAAGCATATTTTTTTCTTTACAATCGCTAATCTCTTTTTTGATAAAATCTTGTAAATCTGAAATACTCATATAACTACAATCAATGATAGCTTTCTGATGAATAGTTATATTCTCTTTAAGAATACTTTTTTTCTCATTTTTATTATAGTGATATATGTTTAAAAGTTCATGTTTATCACTGGTTAAGGAGGTTTCATTATTTCTAAAATCTCCTTTAAGCATAGATGCAACGTGAGTTTTGGAATCTTTAGTCCATTTTCCTAATTTATGTGGATTCGACTTAATATAATTTTTTATAGCTTCTGGCACTCTTCTATCAGAATTACCTTCTCTTAGGACCGGGTTAACTGCACTACCTTTAATTTTGTCATATATTGATTTGATTATTAGGTCGTTATCATTTTCTACTTTTTCTGGGTAATGTGGAATATCAAAGCCTTGACTTTGTAGTTCGTTTATGGCTTTTTTAAGTTGAGGAATTGATGCACTAATATTAGGTAATTTGATAATATTAGCATTGGGGTCTTTTACAAGTTTACCTAAAAATTCTAAATCATTTTCATATTTAATTTTACTTCCTAAAAAATCATTAAAAGTTGCAAGAATTCTTGAGGAAAGCGATATATCTCTGCTTTCAAATTTAACTCCTGATGATTTTGAAAATGCTTTAATAATTGGTAGTAGTGAAACGGTAGCCAAAGCAGGTGCTTCATCGGTCTTAGTATAAATAATCTTCGACATTAATAATCTTCTGAACAGTTAGTGTTCCAAAGATAAAAAATGAGTATAAAATAAAAAGAATAAATAAAGAATAGTTATTAAAAAGCGAAAGCCGCACAAATAGTATTGCTACTCTTGTGCGGCCTTCTAATATCGAATATGTTTGCTTTTCGTTTCCGAATTGCTCTCTTTCGAAAAATTGAGCTAGCAGACATTTTCGCTATTTATGGAGACTTTCTTGATACTCGGCTCCGAAGAGCTTTTCCCTTTTCTGACTCCTAATTACTTACCTAACATCATTTCTTGCGATTTGATGTTCCTTTCGAGACTTTTATTTCGCTACAGGCTACTAATTTCACACTGTGTTACTTTAATCGCTTTTCAGGATTTTCCGTTGGGGCTAGGCCCTTCTGGACTCCGGTTGGCTAGGCCTTCCGAAGAGAAAGTCTTTTTCTTTAAAATTGTGCAGGCACACATTTTAAAGTCTAGTTTCTTTCTATTTAGCCTAAAGTTTCCTTTTTGGCTTAGTAAGTAATTATTTAAAGAACGTCCTTGAATTTGTTTAACTTTAAAAGTTGTTGTTTATCCTTTTGGGATCCACTACAACAAATCCAATAGCTAATTTATAATAAAACTTTATTTAAACAATATTTTTTAAAAAAAAGAAATTCACCTGTTGTAAACCGTGGTTATTAACAAATGTTAATAACACAGTAATTAATTTCTTTTCTCTTTAATTTTTGCTTTTTTACCAGTAAGATTTCTAAAATAGAAAATACGAGCTCTTCTAACCTTACCCTTTTTGTTAACCTCAATTTTTTGAATTGATGGTGAATTAATTGGAAATATTCTTTCAACCCCAATAGATCCAGACATTTTTCTGATAGTAAATGTTTCTGTTAAGCCTGCACCTCTTCTTTGTAAAACTATTCCCTTAAAAAACTGGGTTCGAGTTTTATCACCTTCTCTGATTTCATAATAGATTGTTATTGTATCACCAGAACTGAATGATGGATGGTCTTTTTTATTTACAAATTGTTCTTCAACAAATTTTACTAATGAGCTCATCTTTATTTTTTTAATTTGTTCTAAACAACATTAATTACTTTAATAAAGAGGTTGAGAAGAAACGCGTGCAAATATAATTAAAAAAATAAATTATATTATTATTAATTTAAACTTTAATTTACAATAGATCTGGTCTTTTTTTCTTTGTAATTTCGATAGATCGTTTCATTCTCCATTTATCAATTTTTTTTTTATCACCAGAAAATAAAATTTCAGGTACTACCCATGATTTATAGTCTCTCGGTCTTGTATAAATTGGACATGATAATAGGTTATCTTGAAAAGAATCAGTAAGAGCTGATGTTTCATCACCTAAAGCACCCGGAATTAATCTAACAACACTATCAACAAAAATGGCTGCTGGGAGCTCACCTCCAGTTAGTACAAAATCACCAATAGAAATCTCCATTGTTATTAAATTATCTCTAATTCTTTGATCAATTCCTTTGTAATGTCCGCATAGAATAATAAGATTTTTGAAACATGAGAATTTGTTACTCAATGATTGATTTAAGACATCACCATCAGGAGTCATATAAATGACATGATCATAATCTCGTTTTTTTTTCAATTCATTAATACATCTATCTACTGGTTCAATTAGCATAACCATACCAGATCCACCTCCATATTGATAGTCATCAATTGATCGATGTTTGTTAGTTGAATAATCTCTTAGATTATGTATATGTATTTCAACTATTTTTTTTTCAATACTCTTTTTTATGATTGAAGAATTAAAAGGCCCGTAAAGTAATTCAGGTACAGCTGAAATTATATCAATTCTCATAAAATTTTATTTGAAATTAAATCTTTCTAGTTTGTTTTTACCAGTTAATATTTCAATACTAATTGGATCGTAATATTTTCTAGAATTAATAATGGTACTAATATCATTAATATTTTTTATTTCTTTACCGTTTAATTTTTTTATTATATCACCCTCATTTATTCCGCTTTCTTTCCAGTAATTATTAAAACTAGAATTAAATTCAGAAATTTTAACGCCATAATTTAAATTCATATCATTAAGTTCTTCTTTAGTCAAATTTTTAAGAACTCCAATAAGATAAAAATTAATTCTTTCGTTTTTATTTAATTTTACCTCTAGACTTACTAGCTTACTATTTCTTTTAAGTTGAATTTGAACAATGTCATTAGGGTTTTTTGTATTTAAATAACCTTTAAGATCAGAAAATTTAGAAACTGTTATTCCGTCTATGTTCTTAATTATATCCCCTTTTTTTATTCCAGCATAATTAGCTCCAGATTCTTTTTCAATATCATTGATATAAAACCCTTCAGTATCTTTTATGTTAAATTCTATAGCCCTATCACTATTTAACGATATTCCTGTAACCCCCAAAAAACCGTACTGGGTAACTCCAAATTCAAGTATATCTTCAACTACTTTTTTAGCAATATTACTTGGTACAGCAAAAGAGTAACCTACATATGAGCCTGTTTGAGTTTGAATAGCTGTATTAATACCAATGAGTTCTCCATTTTTATTTATTAGAGCCCCGCCTGAATTTCCAGGATTAACAGCAGCATCAGTTTGTATATATGATTGCGTTGTCATACCTGAAGGGTCTAAACTTCTTGATTTTGCAGAAATGATTCCTGCAGTTACTGTGGATGTGAGATTGAATGGATTTCCTACAGCAAGAACCCATTCGCCAATCTGGGTATTATCACTATCTCCAAAGATTGCATATGTAAGGTCGGTATCAGGTTCTATTTTTAAAAGAGCAATATCATTTTGCTCATCACTTCCAATAATTTCTGCATAGTAAGATTGATTATTATTAGTAGTAATTTTAATATTATTAGCACTTTCGATAACATGGTGATTAGTTATAATGTAGCCATCAGATGAAATTATCACACCTGATCCTGAACCAATTCTAGGACTCCTTTGATTTTGACCATAGATAAAATCTTCTATACTATAGTCATTGGATGATGAGGAACTTTTGACATGGACAACTGAATTAATAGATTTTTTGGAAATTTCTACAAAATCAGGTCTTTGAAAATTTTGTAAAGAAAAGTGATCTTTTGGTGTATTTTTAATTTTTTTTAAAAATACCTCTTTACTATTGACTTCCTTTATTTCGTTTAAACCTTTGTCAATTTTATTATTAATAAATGTTAATAACATAATTGTTGCTGTTAAGAATATGAAAGTGCCAAAACAATATTTAATAATTTTCTTCATAAATAAAATTAGATTTAGATTTAAATTTAAAAAACCTCAATTTTCATGCTACTTTTTTTAACTGATATTTAACAATTTTTGATGATCCATTTATTACTATATTTGTCCAAATGCAATTTTCCTTTTTTAAATACGAGGGTACAGGCAATGATTTTATAATTATTGACAACAGAGATTTAAAATTTCAAAAAAATAATAAGGAATTAATTCAGAAAATTTGTGATAGAAAAAAAGGTATAGGTGCAGACGGCTTGATTTTAATAGAAAATCATAACATTTTTAATTTTAGTATGAAATATTTCAATTCTGATGGTTCTGAATTAGGGTTTTGTGGAAATGGATCAAGATGTGTAACTGATTTAGCTAATAATTTAAATATAATAGAAGAGAATGCTGTGTTCAGCGCAATAGATGGTATTCATGAATCAAGAATTATAAACGGAAATATTAGTGTAAAGATGAACAATATTTTAAAATCTGAAATATTTAAATATTTTGATAATTTTAATACCACATTTATTAATACTGGATCACCACATTTAATTAGATTATATAAAAATATTGATTCTATAGATATAGTTTCAAAAGCTAGAGAACTTAAACTAAAATATTCCAAATATACCCAAGGGATAAATATCAATTTCTGTGAATTATCTGATTATAAAGTCAAATTGAGGACCTATGAAAGAGGGGTTGAAAATGAAACACTTTCTTGTGGAACAGGTGCTGTTGCTAGTGCAATTTTTTTATTTGACTCCGGTTTATTAAAACAAGATAAAATTGAAATAATTATGCAGGGAGGTAAACTTTCCGTTAACTTTAAAAGTCACGAAAATTATTATTCGGACATTTGGCTTTCTGGGGATGTTAATATGGTTTTTAAAGGGATATATAATAAATTTGAATAATGATTTATTTGAGAAAATTAACAATTAATGATTTGGATTATTTAAACTCTATCGAGAATAATACATCTTTTTGGAAATACTCGTTTCAAAATCAATTCTACTCTAATGATGATCTTATACAATTTATTTATGATTCTCATCTTCCTGTTGAAGAAACAAGTCAGATTCGATTTGTAATATGCAAAACTGCAACTGATCAGCCATTGGGTTTTATTGACCTATTTGAAATAGATTTTGCTAATTCAAAAGCTGGAGTATCTATTTTGATTGCAGATAAAAATCATAGGTCTAGAGGCTATGGAAAAATGTCATTAAAAAAAATAATCAAATTCAGTAGAGATAGGTTAAATATTAATAATTTTTATTGTAATATTTATGATTATAACATTCAAAGTATAAATTGTTTTAAATCTGTTGGGTTTACAGAAATTTCAAAAAATAGTGTTGATAAGTCATTAATTCAATTGCAATGCAATTAAAAAAAATATTAGTTATTGTTGCTTTAATTGGTTTAATTATATTTGCCATATTTTCTTTTTTTGTTTACCGGATTGCTTTTATGTCAAATACATCATTTGAGTCCGATTCGGTCAATTTATTCATTAAGAACAATATTAGTTATGAGCAATTTTTAGAGCAAATCGATCCATTTATTTTAGATGTTGATGATTTTCATCTCTGGGCTAAACAAAAGAATTATAAACTAAAACCTGGAAAATATATTATAAGAAAGGGAATGAATAATAATCAAATTATTAATACTCTCAGGTCAAAAAGTGTTACAGTTAATGTAATTTTTAACAATATTAAAAGCCTAAATGAACTAGCCGGAAAAATTTCGCAACAAATTGAGGCTGATAGTATTTCATTTATAAAATCATTTGATACAGATTTTTTTGCAAAAAATGGTTTTGATAAAAAAAATATATTATCAATGTATATTCCCAATAGTTACAATTTTTACTGGAACACTAGTGCAGAAAAGTTTAATAGCAAACTATTTGAAGAGTACAATAAGTTTTGGCAAAAAAATAATAGAGCTAACAAAGCAAATGAAATAGGCTTATCAAAAACTGAAGTCATGATATTAGCTTCTATAGTATTTGAGGAATCCAAGAAGAATATAGAACAACCTAAAATTGCTGGAGTATACATTAATAGGCTTAGAAGTAATTGGAAATTGCAAGCAGATCCAACTGTCAAATTTGCTGCATACCAATTAGATCAATATAAAAATACTGTCATAAGAAGAGTGTTAAATAAACATCTAAAAATTAATTCACCTTATAACACTTACAAATACTTTGGACTACCCCCGGGAATAATTTCAATGCCATCAATACAAGCTATCGATGCTGTTTTAAATTATGAAAAGCATAATTACTATTTTTTTGCTGCTGATCCAACAAATCCTGGATATCATAGTTTTGCAAGCTCACTTTCTGAACATAGTAAAAATGCAAGAAAATTTCATAAGTACTTGAACAGCCAAGGAATCAAAAAGTAACTAAATTTGATTGAAAAATAAATATTGTGGGTTCCTTTTTAATATTTATTTTTATTGATTTCCAGCCTTTTACTCTTGCAGTTTTAATTTTTTGATTTTTAGATCCAATATTTGTTGCTATACATAATAAGGTATTATTATTTAAAGTTTTTTTAAACACATCAAAGAGTAATTGATTTCTGTAAGGAGTTTCAATAAAGATTTGTGATTGGTTATTTTTTTTGGATTGTATTTCTAGTTTTTTAATTTTTTTTAACCTTTTATTTTTATCCAATGGTAAATATCCGTTAAATGAGAAGTTGTTACCATTAAGTCCAGAACTCATCATAGCTAATAAAATTGAAGATGGACCTATGAGTGGAATTACATTTATACCAATTTCATGTGCTTGAAATATTAGATTACCTCCAGGATCAGCTATATTTGGGCATCCAGCATCAGTTAATAATCCGATATTTTTGCCTAGAAGACATGGTTCAAGTTGTTTGGATGTTATTAGTGGGTTTTTTTCCTTTAATAATTCAAAATTTTCATAACTAATTTCTTTTTCTGGGCATATTCTACTTATAAATCGAATAGATACTTTTATGTTTTCAACAACAAAATGATTTAAGGAACCTATTATATCTTTGTTAATTTCAGGAAAATGAATCTCATTACTTATTGAGCTAGGGATTATGTAAAGATTACCTTTGATAATAATTAAAGTTATACAGAAAGTTTCTTACCTAAATCTTCAACAAATTTTCTAAATTGTTTGTCTGTTGATGAAAGGTTGTCAACGGTTTTACAAGCATGTAAAACTGTAGCGTGATCTCTTTTGCCAATCTGCGATCCAATACTTGCTAAGGATGCTTTAGTATATTTTTTAGCAAAGAACATCGCAAGTTGTCTAGCTTGAACAATATGCCTTTTTCTTGTCTTAGATTGAAGGGTAGGAATATCCATTTGGAAGTAATCAGAAACAATTTTCTGAATGTAATCAATTGATACTTCACGTTTTGTGTTTTTTACAAACTTTTCAATAATTTCTTTGGCCAAAGATAGATTTATTTCCTTTCTGTTAAATGAAGCCTGTGCAATTAGAGAAATGATCGCGCCTTCTAATTCACGTACATTACTTTTAATATTTTTTGCAACGTAATGAATTACTTCCTCATTCATATCAATACCATCTCGGTATAATTTATTTTTGAGAATTGAAACTCGGGTTTCAAAATCAGGCTTTTGCAATTCAGCAGATAACCCCCATTTGAATCTTGAAAGAAGTCTTAATTCAATATCTTGCATATCTACAGGTGGTTTATCACTGGTTAAAACAACCTGTTTTCCATTTTGGTGTAGATGATTAAATATGTGAAAAAATACATCTTGTGTTCCTGGCTTTCCAGAAAAAAATTGAATATCATCAATAATTAAAACATCAATTATTTGATAAAAATAAATAAAATCATTTCTATTATTCTTTTTGACAGCTTCAATATATTGTTGGGTAAATTTTTCGGCTGTTGTATATAATACTGTTTTTTCGGGATAGCTTTTTTTTATGTCTATACCAATTGCATTAGCTAGATGAGTTTTACCTAATCCAACTCCTCCAAAAATAAGAAAGGGGTTGAAGGATGTTCCACCCGGTTTATTGGCAACTGCTATCCCTGCATTTCTGGCAAGTCTATTTGAGTCACCTTCCAAAAAATTTTCGAAAGTGTAATTTGGATTGAGTTGAGATTCAACTTTAACATTTTTAATACCTGGAATTATAAATGGGTTTTTTAGTTCAGGCAAGGATCTGTTTATTGGAGTTGTCGCATTTTGTGTTAGAATTTTTGACGAATTTGAGCTAGGGATTTTTTCTGTAAAAGCTTGTGAGTTCCCAAAAGTATTTTCCATTTTTATAATGTAAACAAGCTTAGCATCATCACCTAGAGTTTTTTGCAAAGCAACCTTCAAAATCTTTACATAATGTTCTTCGAGCCATTCGTAAAAGAATTTACTAGGGACTTCAATGCTTAGTACTTTATCAGCTAACTTTACAGCTTTAATTGGTTCAAACCATGTTTTGTAAGCCTGTGGTTGTATGTTGTCTTTAATAAATTTAAGACAGTCGGACCACACAGAATTAGCATTTACATTCATTTATAAAAAAATTAAATTTTCGAAATTAGTCCAATTTTAGTTTAATATTGAATAATATTAATTCTAAAACACGAGTAACAAATATGTAAACAAATTTTTTAAAAAAAAAATTAATAGGGGTTGTTTTTTAATTTTTTTTTTTTGAAGTTTCTATAGTCGAAAAATTCTTACTTTTTGACTAATTTTTTTGCTTAATGATGAAAAATTTTTCTGAAAAAATAAAAGTTAGATATTGTGAGACTGACCAAATGGGTGTTGTTCATCACAGTAGTTATGTAAATTATTTTGAACAGGCAAGAATTTCGTGGTTATCTAATTTTGGATTTTCATACAAAGAAATGGAAAAGTCAGGTATAATTCTCCCAGTATCTAAACTTGAAATTATTTACTCAAAGCCTGCATTCTTTGATGATACGTTAGAAATTAATGTTGAGTTAACCGACTTACCAACCTCACGACTAATTTTTAATTATACAATTAAAAGAAATAATATGATTATCGTTAAAGGTTCTACAACACTTGCATTCTTTGACAAAGAATTAAATAAGCCAATTAGATGTCCAGACTATATATTTGAAAAAGTTTCTGAATTATTTAAATAATAATTAAGTGTATTATTACCAATATAAACTCTTTTGTCTGGAGTAAGTGTTATTTCAGGTCCTTTAATTCCTTCTAAAATCTTTTGATTACTTTTAAAAATTCTCATCTCATTCCAAAATCCATGTTTGATAAAATTTAATAAAGTTTCTGTACCACCTTCAATTATAACTGAAAGAATTTTATCATTATACAACCTCTTACATATTTGCTTAACAACGTCTTTATCAAAATTTATTTCATGATCATCAAGAACATTTACATTTAAATTTTGTTTAAATATTTTATAGTTTTTTTTAATGCCATTTTTTGATATTATATACACATCGCAATTTTTACCATCCCAATCTCTGGTTGTAAGTCTAGGGTCATCATATCGTATTGTTTTAGCTCCGACTAAGATAGCCTGCTCCTCACTTCGCCATTTATGAACTAATTTTCTAGATTTTAAATTTGAAATCCAATAAGGCTTATTAGTTTCTTTATATTTTGGAGCAATAAATCCATCCGCAGTTTCTGCCCACTTAAGGATTATATATGGTCTTTTATTTATTATAAAGTTTATAAATCTTTTGTGATGTTTAATACATTCATCTTTTAATACTCCAGAAATAACTTCTATTCCATTATCAATTAGTTTTTGAATTCCTTTTCCGCAAACTAATGGGTTAGGATCCTTTATTCCGATAACTACTTTTTTGATACCAACTGAAATAATTTTATCTACACATGGTGGAGTTTTCCCATAGTGACAACATGGCTCAAGTGTCACATAAATAGTTGAATGTTTTATCAATGATTTATTTTTGACAGAATTTATAGCATTAACTTCTGCGTGGTTTCCACCAGCTTCAGAGGTGAAACCTTTACCAATTACTTTATCATTTATAACCAGGCAGCACCCAACACTAGGATTAGGATATGTTTTTCCTATGCCTAATTTACCAAGTTTGATACATTTATTAATATATTTTTCGTGTATATTCACAACACAAAAATAATATAAAATGTTTCAATTTGGTGGTTATAATTTCAGAGTAATTGCTAAGGATGATAATAATCAGGTTTGTAGCATTATCAAGGGAGTATTTTATGAGTTAGGCTTGCCATTAATTGGAACAGCTTATTCAGACAAAGACACTGAAAATATGTATCAAGCATATCAAGATGCAAGATCTATATATTATGTTGTTGAAAAGAAAGGTGTTATTTTTGGGGGATGTGGTATAAAAAAACTTAATGGTGTTGATGAAGATATATGCGAATTACAAAAATTTTATTTTCATAAATCTATAAGGGGTAAAGGTTTAGGTAAGTATCTTTTGAAATTATGTTTAAATTATGCAAAAGAAGTAAATTATGAAATTTGTTACCTTGAATCAACTTCAGCTCTAAAAACATCTCACAATTTGTATAAAATTTTTGATTTTAAAAATTTAAATGGTCCACTCGGAAAAACTAGTCATTATAACTGTGATATACATATGATTAAAGAGCTAAAATGACATTAAGGGATTATAAATTAAAAATGATATCAGATCTTTCATCAATTTATGAAATTGATGAGTTGAACTCTATATTCAATTTGCTTTCTGAGGAATATTTAAAAATACCAAGATCTAAAATTCTTTTTTCTAACAATATTTACTTAGATAATAAAATGCAAAATATTTTTTTTAATTCATTAAAAAGATTAAAAAAATATGAACCCATACAATATGTTTTGGGTAAAACAAGTTTCATGAATTTAGATTTCAAGGTTAATAACAAAGTTTTAATTCCAAGGCCTGAAACAGAGGAGTTAGTAAGACTAATATTAAAAGAGAATTTAAACGGAAAAGAAATTTTAGATATAGGAACAGGAAGTGGTTGTATTGCAATCAGCCTAGCTAAAAATTTTCCTGAAGCAAAAGTTACTTCACTTGACATATCCGAAGATGCTTTAGATGTGGCAATGGAAAATGCTAAATTAAATAATGTTAAAATTAATTTTATCAAAGCTGACATATTTAATTATTTTTCAGATAAAAAATTTGATATAATTGTTTCTAATCCTCCATACATATTAAAATCTGAAAAGTCATTAATGAAACAAAATGTTTTAAATTATGAACCACACTTAGCCCTTTTTGTTAATGATAATAATCCAAATAAATTTTATAAAAAAATTTTAGATTTTTCATTAACGAGTTTGAACTCACGTGGGAAAATATTTTTTGAATTTAATAATAATCAGTTTGAGCAACTTAAAATAATATTAAATAATTATGAATATTTCAAAGTAAATTTTCATAACGATTTCAAAGCTTTTAACAGGTTTATGAGTATCAATTTATTATATTAGGTTAGTTTTTTTATTTATAATATAATTTTTTAAATGTGATGAGTATTTCAGAAAAAATTTTCAGTCTTAGAAAAAAACTTCATGATCATAACTATAGATATTATGTTCTTGATGATCCTTTAATATCAGACTATGATTTTGATATGATGTTAAAAGAATTAGAGAAGCTAGAAAAAGAAAATCCTGAACATTTTGATATTAATTCCCCAACTCAACGAGTAGGAGGTGATATTATCAAGTCATTCAATACTATATTTCATAATACCCCAATGTATTCTCTTGACAACTCATATTCTCTAGAGGATTTAAAGGAATGGGAGAAAAGAATGAAAAAAATCATTGATACACCTATTGAATACACCTGTGAGCTAAAGTTTGATGGTGTTTCAATTAATCTAACATACAAAGATGGAGAACTTCTTAGAGCTGTTACTAGAGGTGATGGAGTAAAAGGTGATGATGTTACAAGTAATGTTAAAACAATTCCCACTGTACCGTTAAAATTAAGAATGAATATTAAAGGGGAATTTGAAGCTAGGGGTGAAATTGTAATGCCTCTAGATGGATTCAGTCAGCTAAATAAAAAAAGGGTAGAAAATGGTGAGGAGCCTTTCAAGAACCCTAGAAATACTGCATCTGGTAGCTTAAAACTTCAAGACAGTAAAGAAGTATCGGGAAGACCTCTAGAATGTTTTTTATATTCTATAGAAGACTCAAAATTATTTAATAATCATATCCAGTTTTTAGAGAATGCAAAATCATTTGGTTTTAATATTTATGATAATTATAAATTTAGTAACTCATTGAATGAAATATTTGATTTCATTGAATATTGGGAAAAAAACAGATTAAACCTTCCGTTTGAGATTGATGGAGTTGTTTTAAAAGTTAATGATTTCTATCAGAGGGAAGTTCTTGGATTCACTTCAAAATTCCCAAGATGGGCAATGGCTTATAAATTTAAACCACAAAATACTGGAACAAGATTAAATAGTATAACATTCCAGGTCGGTAGAACTGGGGCTATCACACCTGTTGCTAATTTAGAGCCTGTAAATTTGGCTGGAACAACTGTTAAAAGGGCTTCCTTACATAATGCTGATTTCATCGAAACAATGGATATTAGAATTGGAGACTACGTATATGTTGAAAAGGGTGGAGATATCATACCAAAAATTACAAATGTTAATATTTCAAAGAGGAACTTGGATTCTGAAAAATTTGAGTTTCCTGAATATTGTCCTGAGTGTGGTTCTAAATTACATAGGATAGAGGGGGAAGCAAATCATTATTGTTTAAATTATAATGGATGTAAGCCACAGATTATTGGAAGAATTCAACATTATATCTCCAGAAAAGCTTTAGATATTGAAGGTTTGGGTCAAGAAACGGTTACATTGTTAGTTAATTCTGATTTAATCAAGAATTATTCAGAACTATATGAATTAAAATTTGATCAGATTTTAGGATTGGAAAGAATGGCTGAAAAAAGTGCTAACAACTTAATAAATGGAATTCTAGATTCTAAAAAAATTCCATTTGAAAGAGTATTATATGGCTTAGGTATTAGATATGTTGGCGAAACAGTAGCTAAAAAGCTTGCCAAGCATTTTGAAAATATTGATAATATATTGAATTCTGATTTCGAAGACCTAATCTCAGTAGATGAGATTGGGGAGAAAATTGCTAATAGTATAATCGAATTTTCATTAAACTCTAAAAATATAGAAATTATTAATTCACTTAAAAGTCATAATATTCAATTTGAAATAGATGATTCACATAAAAATACATCATCTATTTTACTTGGAAAATCTTTTGTAATCTCCGGTATTTTTGTAAACTTTTCAAGAGACGAAATAAAGAAATTAGTAGAGTCTAATGGTGGTAAAATATCATCATCTATTTCCTCAAAAACCTCTTACTTATTAGCTGGTTCTAATGTGGGGCCAAGTAAAGAAGAAAAAGCAGAAAAACTAAATATTAAAATAATCTCTGAAACTGAATTAATTAATCTAATTTCTGGTTAGGATTTGTTGATTTAGAAAAATAATTTAAATCATCAAAAGATTTGAATTAAAAATCTTGTTCTTATCGTTGTCAAATGAAAAGTCAATTCTTCCAAGATATAGTCCAAAACAACCAACTTGGTTAATCAATACATCGTTCCCAACATTATTTTTTACAACTACCGGTTTATTCATAAAGGTGTGAGTATGCCCGCCAATTATTAGATCGATATTTTTTGTTGATTTGGCTAGATTCAAATCAGATACTTTTTTTGGAAGCTTTTCATATTTATAGCCAAGATGAGATAAACAAATAACTAAATTACAATTTTCTGATTCTCTTAATTTATTCGCAGTATCATTAGCTATTTCAACAGGATCTAAATATTTTGTCTCCTTATATAAGTCTTTGGAAACAAGTCCTTCTAATTCAATACCTAATCCAAAAACACCAATTTTGATACCTGATTTATTATAAATTTTATAGTTACTAATTTTTGATTCTAAAATTGTATTTCTAAAATCATAGTTAGATGAGATAATGTTAAATTTTGCATTAGGTAATTGCTTGTTTAAACCATCAATGCCGTTATCAAAATCATGATTTCCAATAGTGACAGCATCATAACCAAGTAAGCTCATTAATTTAAATTCAATTTCACCACCATAGAAGTTAAAGTAGGGTGTTCCCTGAAATATATCTCCAGCATCAAACAATAAAGTATTAGGATTTTCTTTTTTAATTTGATTTATTATAGTCGATCTTCTTTCAAAACCCCCTTTGTTTGGATATTCAGAATGATCATTTGGAAATGGTTCAATATGACTATGAATATCATTTGTATGTAAAATTGTAATTTTCTCTCCTCGATGTTTTTCACAACTGACATTACTAATTCCTAAACTAATCCCAGCAGATCCGTAAATAGAATTTACAATAAATTCTTTTCTGTTCATTTTATAATAAATCTATTATCAATTATTAATTTTAATGTATCCACTTTTCTAAAATAATCAATTAATACATTCCTCATCTTATAATTTAAATTAACAGTGCTTATTGATTCACTCAAAAAATACATTTTGTCACCTCCGTTTAAAAGGTAATCTGTAGTCGCTACATTATAAGTTTTTGTATTATTAATATTCTCCCCATTTATTTTTGCTGAATTTAATGAGTAATCTTTATTCAATATAATATTCAATCCATTTATTGGATGTGCTAATCTTGACTTACTTAAATAATTTATCATTTTTTTTATTGAACTTCCTTTTAACTTTACTACGACAATACTGTTTTCAAAAGGCATTAATTCGTATGCAGTTTTTTCACTTATGGGTCCTTTTGAAATAATTGACCGGATTCCGCCGTTATTTAACAACACCATGTCAAGATTTTCACCCGAAATATTATTAAATATTTGATTTGTCATTTCATATGTAGCATCTGCAAATAGATTGCTTAAGGAACTATTAAGTTCACCATCATTTTTTTTATAATTTTTTTTTGAGTAGGAGATAGGTTTATTCATCAGAGAATTATCTAAATTCTTTTTGAAAGGCATGTAAAACTTTACAATTAAAGAATCACTAATAATTTTATTATCGATAGCTATATTTGAATAATGGGTTTTATTATTAACACAACTATAAATTAACAAAGCAATTGATAATATGTGAAATGAAAATCTGTTCATAACTAAAATCAATGTTAAATTAGCTATTTTTGTTTTAAATATCTTCAAATATGTTCATCAAATATTTTAAAAATAGATCAATAAGAAAATTTATTAAAAATGCCTTAGAAAATAGATCATCAAATATAAATAAGCATAAGATTCAAAATGTTGGTATAATTCTAAACATTGGTGAATATAAAAATTATGATAAACTTAGAGATATTTTTAAGTCATTTGGAGTAAATGAAAATAAGATAAAATTCATTTCATTTATATCTGAAAATGATACTAAACTAAATCATTGGGATTCTTATTTTCAGACTAAAGACTTTGGATGGAATGGTGTAATAAAAAATCTAGATTTGAAGGAATTTATTGACACAGAGTTTGACGCACTAATAAGCTATTACAAAAGAGATAATCTTGAGCTCAATTATGCTACAGCTTGCTCTAAAGCAAATTTTAAAATTGGACTTTCAAATTGTAATCAAAATCTACATGATTTTATAATTGATATAAATCCAAATTTCATAGATATATTTGGTAAAGAATTAAAAAAATATTTAACGGGATTAAATAAGATACTATAACAGAGTTTTATAATCCATAATAAATTCATAATTTTGACATCCTGATCAGACATGAAAAAATATATTTATATACTTATAACAATTTGCTTTGTATTTAGCTGTAGTGAATATCAGAAGGCACTTAACTCAAATGAAGTCGCTATCAAGTTTAATTTAGGTTCTGAATTATTTGATTCAGGAAAGTTTTCTAAAGCTTCAAGGTTATTTGCTCAAATATTACCACAGTATAGAGGCAAACCTCAAGCTCAAAAGCTTACCTATATGCAAGCAATGTGCTTCTATAATACTAAAGATTATAACAGTTCATCATACCAGATGGAAAGATTTGTAAATTCGTACCCTGATAGTGAAAAGGTTGAAGAAATGGCTTTTCTTGGAGCTAAGAGTTATTATTTAATGGCTCCTGCATATTCAAAGCATTCTGAAGACACAAAAATTGCAATTGATAAGCTTCAGCTTTTTATTAATAGTTTTCCAGATTCAGAGTATGTAAATAGTGCAAACTCTTTAATATTTGAATTGGATTCTAGATTGGAATTGAAAGAATTTAATATTGCTTTACAATATAATGAGCTGACAGATTATCAGGCTGCGATAAAGTCCTTTGAAAATTTCTTAATTGATTTTCCTGGATCCAATTTAAGAGAAAAAGCTTTATACTATCGATTTGACTCAGCATATAAATTAGCTATTAATAGTGTAGTTTGGAAGCAAAATCAAAGAATTGAAAATGCAGTTAATTATTACAACTCTTTTAAAAATATATATAAAGAATCTGAATATTTAGAAGAAATGGAGTCTAAAATGTTAGACTTAGCAGATTTAAATAAAATTTAATTTTAATATTATGGATATAAAAAAAACAAATGCCTCTCAAACCACTAAAACCTACAATAGAGATGATATTGAGAGTCAGACAAAAAATATATATCAAGCAATTTCAATAATTTCAAAAAGGGCTGAACAAATTAAGGGTGATGTAAAAAAGGAATTGATTGATAAATTAGAAGAATTTGCTACTTACAATGATAGTCTCGAAGAAATATTTGAAAATAAAGAGCAAATTGAAGTTTCTAAATTTTACGAAAAATTACCAAAACCTCACGCTATTGCTATTCAAGAATGGTTAGAAGATAAAATATATCACCGAGATAATAATGAAGAAATAGACGACTAATAATGTCAATATTAAATGGTAAGAAAGTACTTCTAGGAATTTCTGGAGGGATTGCTGCTTACAAAACTCCAATTATTGTTAGATCATTCATCAAAAGAGGTGCAAATGTAAAAGTAGTAATGACAGACTCGGCAAAAGAGTTTGTAACCCCTCTTTCTCTTTCAACTGTTTCAAAAAATCAGGTATATTCTTCATTCAAGTCAGATGATGAAGATGGTATATGGAATAATCATGTTGAACTTGGATTATGGGCTGATTTTATGTTAATATGTCCTGCTACTGCCAATACATTATTCAAAATGGCCAATGGTAATTGTGACAATATTCTATTAGGGGTATATTTATCTTGTAAATCACAAGTTTTTTTTGCTCCTGCAATGGATTTAGATATGTATAAACATCAATCTACTAAAGAATCGATAAATAAGTTAGTTTCTTACGGAAATATACTCATTCCACCATCATTCGGGGAGCTTGCAAGTGGACTTTCAGGTTTAGGAAGATTACCTGAACCAACAGAAATTGTTGAATATATTGAAAAATTTTATTCAAAATCTCTTCCATTGATTGGTAAAAAAGTATTGATTTCAGCAGGACCTACAATCGAAAATATAGATCCTGTTAGATTTATTTCTAATCATTCATCTGGAAAAATGGGTTATTCATTAGCTAATACTGCAATTAACTTAGGTGCTAGTGTTGTTTTAGTAAGTGGTCCAACAAATCAAAAAATTTCGTCAGAAAAGATCCATTTGATCAATGTAAATTCATCTGAAGAAATGTATAATAATATTCTAAATAACTATGAAAATGCTGATATTGTTATAATGGCAGCTGCAATTAGTGATTACAAACCAAAAAAAGTTTCTAAAAAAAAGATTAAAAAAGGCAATAATGAGATCAATATTAAGTTAGAAAAGACAAAAGATACTCTACAGATGCTTGGTGACAATAAAAAAAGCCAAATTTTAGTTGGTTTCGCTCTTGAAACTGATAATGAAATAATTAATGCAATAAATAAACTCAAAGATAAAAATTTGGATTTAATAATCTTAAATTCACTTAATGACTGCGGTGCTGGTTTTAGTTATGATACAAACAAAGTATCCATAATTGACAAATCTCAAAAAATCGTTAAATATGAACTTAAGAAAAAAACAGATGTTGCAAAAGATATATTTAATCACATAATTAAATTAATTTGAAATTTAGATACATATTCATATTTGTTTTATTAACACAGAGCATTAATTCTCAAGAATTAAATTGTAAAGTTATAGTTGAGGCTCGTCAAACTGGAAATGAGAATCTTCAAATTTTTAAAACACTTGAAACCCAGCTAACAGAATTTTTAAATAACACAAGTTGGACTAACAGAACAGTTAGACTAAATGAAAAGATTGATTGTACAATGTTTATAAATATTAATTCATATGAAAATGATATATTTCAGAGCACATTACAAATACAATCATCGAGACCAATATTCAATACAGGATATAATTCCCCTACATACAATTTTAACGACAGAAACTTTTCATTTAGGTATCAAGAGTTTCAAAATTTAACCTTTAACGAAAATCAATTTGAAAATAATTTAATATCTGTAATTGCATTTCATGTTTACATGATTTTAGGAATTGACTCGGATTCATTCAAATTAAACTCAGGAACTATTTATTTTAACCAAGCACAAAAGATTTTAGATTTTTCTCAGCAAAAGGGATTCAATGGTTGGAGTGCAAGCGATGGTCAACAATCAAGATACTATCTGATTGATAATATCTTATCAACGACATTTAAGGAATTTAGGAATGTAATGTATGATTACCATATAAAGGGTCTTGATATAATGGTTAATGAACCAAAAGCTGCCAAAGAGTCTATCTCTAAATCAATTATGATGTTAGATAGAATGAATAAAAGAAGACCTAACTCATATATATTGAGGATATTTTTTGATACTAAAGCTGATGAGATTTTAGATCTATTTAGTGATGGTCCTAAAGTACCTGTTACCAATTTAATTTCAATTCTAACAAAGATTGCCCCAAATCATTCTGATAAATGGAGAAATATTACTTTTTAGTCAAAAACAATTCTTATTTTTAGCTTTACTAAAACTTAAAAATTGTTAAAAAAATTATCTATTAAAAATTATTTATTAATTGATGATTTATCAATTTCATTTAATAATGGTTTTACAGTAATTACAGGTGAAACTGGGGCTGGAAAATCAATACTAGTTGGTGGAATCTCTTTAATCTTAGGTAAAAGAGCTGACCTCTCAGTGAATTTTGATAAATCTAAAAAGTGTATTGTAGAAGGAGTATTTGATATAGGTTCATTTAATTTAAAACCCCTTTTTGATGAAAATGAGCTAGATTATGAAACAGAAACCATAATTAGAAGAGAAATATCAGTTTCCGGAAAATCAAGAGCGTTTATCAATGATAGCCCTGTTAATCTAAATCAATTATCTACAATTGGATCTAAGATTATTGATATACATTCTCAACATCAAAATATTGAGGTATTGAGTAGTGAATTTCAATTTAAACTTATTGATTTAATTTCAAATAATGAGAAAAATGTTTTAGAATATAAAAAATTACACCAACATTATAAATTAAAAGTCAAAGATTTAAATGAGTTAACTGAAAAGAAAAGAACTTTGATACAAACAAGTGATTATAATAAATTTATTTTAGATGAAATAGACAAAGCAGATGTACTTAATGAAGATTTAGAACAGCTAGAAGATATGCAGAATGTTTTATCAAATTTTGAAGAATCATCAAAAGCTCTAAATCAAAGTTCACAAATAATATCTGATAACGATATTGGATTAATTTCAACTCTATTAAAACTTAAAAATTCAATTGACAAAATATCTTATAGTTCTCAAAAATTAAATTCAATTTCACAAAGAATTTTATCGATTAAAATTGATTTGGAAGATATTTCAATAGAAATTGATAATTTTTTGAATTCTATGGAACATAATCCTGAAAAACTTAACACAATTATTGGTAAGATAGATTTAATAAATAACCTTCTTAGAAAACATTCTTTGAATTCTATTAAGGAGTTGTCAATTTTTAGAGCTGATCTGGCTGCCAAAGTTATGGAAACGAAAAATATTGATAATGAAATTAAATTTCTTGAAGATTTTTGTCAAAACTTAAATATCAAACTAAAGACATATGCACTTAGTATACATGAAAGAAGAAAGTCTGTTATTGATGATTTAACCGATCAAATCGAAAATGTATTACATGAATTAGGAATGGTTAATTCTAAATTTAAAATAAAATTACACCAATCAGAAAATTTTTATTCCAACGGAATGGATACTATTGAATTTGAGTTTCTTGCTAATAAAGGTTATGAATTTAAAAAAATTAAAAACTCAGCTTCTGGTGGCGAAATGTCAAGAATAATGCTTTCTATTAAATCAATAATGGCTAAATATAAAAAATTGCCTACAATTATTTTTGACGAAATTGACACAGGAGTTTCTGGTGAAATTTCTAAAAAAATGGGTTCTATAATGAAAGAATTAGGATCCAAAATACAAACTTTTTCGATAACACACATACCTCAAATAGCTGCTATGGGTGAATCACACTTTATAATTTATAAAAGTGATCTTGATGGTCATACAAAAACTAGAATATCAAAGCTAAATGATAAAGAGAGAATTGTTGAAATTGCTAAAATGCTAGAGGGAAATAACGCATCTCAATCTGCATATACACACGCAAAACAGTTGCTTAATTAATTATTATATTTACTTAACAAAAAAATTAAATATGTCAAATAATTTATTAAAAGGTAAAAGAGGAATTATTTTTGGAGCTTTAGATCAAAATTCTATTGCTTGGATTACTGCAGAAAGGGTTTTTGAAGAAGGAGGTGTATTTGTTTTGACTAATGCACCCGTTGCTTTAAGAATGGGTCAAATTAATGAACTTGCTCAAAAAACAAATTCAAAAATAATCCCTGCTGATGCTACATCACTGGAAGATTTAGAAAATTTAATTACTGAGACAATTAAAATTTTAGGTGGAAAATTAGACTTTGTACTTCACTCAATTGGAATGTCTGTAAATGTAAGAAAAGGCAAGTCATACACTGATCAGAACTATGAATGGACTCACAAAGGCCTAGACGTATCTGCAATGTCATTTCATAAGTTAATGCAAACTCTCTACAAGAATGATGCAATGAATGAGTGGGGTAGTATAGTGGCTTTATCATACATGGCAGCTCAAAGAGTTTTTCCTGATTATAATGATATGGCTGATAATAAAGCTTTTCTTGAAAGTGTTGCAAGAAGTTTTGGTTATTTTTTTGGTAAAGACAAAAAAGTTAGAGTAAACACAATTTCACAATCACCAACTCCAACTACTGCAGGAAAGGGCGTTAAAGGATTTGATGGGTTTATTAAATATGCAGATAAAATGTCTCCGCTTGGCAATGCAACGGCACTAGATTGTGCAAACTACACAATTACTCTTTTTAGTGATTTGACAAAAAGAGTTACACTTCAAAATCTGTATAATGATGGTGGTTTTAGTAATATGGGTGTTAGTGATAGCATAATGGATATTATTGAAAACTCATAGATTTACAATCAAAATTATTTTATTGAATTATATTTAAAATTATATTATTTTTTTTATTAAAAATGTAATTATCAGACTATTTATTTCATAATTATTAGTGCCTAATTAATTGTTTTTTAATAAATTGGTTTTTTAAAATCAATTAAATCATGCAACAAAATTACTTCCTTAACTTTATTTTTTGTTTATTCATATCATTTCCAATTTTATCACAGGTCTCTGTGGGTAGTGGAACAAATGTAGATGAAGAATTACCAATTGAACCCTATTACGGATATTCATATTCTCAATCAATATATAACTCCTCTTTAATCAATGCCTCTGGTTCTATAACCGGGGTCAAGTATTTTGCAACTCCTGGTACTACTTTAGCCAATAGCAGTGAGTGGGTTTTATATATTGGTGTAACTTCAGATGATGAGTTCTTAACAACCGAAAGCTGGATTCCAATTTCTGAACTTACACAGGTTTACTCTGCTACAACATCAATTTCTGACGGAGTTGTATCAATAACCTTTGATTCCCCATTTGAATATGATGGAAATTCAAATTTAGTTATAGCAGTTGAAGAAAATCAAGGTGGTTATGATTCCGCTACTCATGATTTTTATTGTACCTCGGCTGATACAAGCGTATCATTAATTAACTATAGTGATTCAACAAATCCTGATCCAAATTCACCGCCGTTAGGACAGCTTAGAAATTTTTTACCAAATATAGTATTCGAGGGTATTACTCAAAGTTGTTCAACGCCAAGTATATCATTAGATCTTCTAACAGGTACTACAGCATCATTTAGCTGGACAGCTGCAGATGTAGATACATTTGAATATGCATTACAGGAAGCTGGTAA
>CESZ01078379.1_pt1 | contig 23373 bp, 23 predicted proteins | sample 531081 | NCBI WGS metagenome assembly CESZ01 (sample SAMEA2621260, study PRJEB7988) | marine metagenome | biome: marine biome (ENVO:00000447); feature: surface water layer (ENVO:00002042); material: "saline water (ENVO:00002010), including plankton (ENVO:xxxxxxxx)" | depth 5 m | reverse complement strand
GACGGTGAAGCAGATTTATCCAAGGGTAAAATTTCTGTAAATTCTCCTATCGGAAACGGTTTATTAGGTAAATCTGTTGGAGATATTGCTCAAATAAGTGTACCTAGTGGAGTGATTAATTTTGAAATAGTTGAAATCACCCGATAAATGCCTACAATTTTCAGCAAAATTATTGATGGTGAAATTCCATGTTACAAAGTAGCAGAGAATGATGATTTTTTAGCTTTTCTTGACATAAACCCAAATTCAACTGGTCATACATTATGTATTCCAAAAATTGAAGTTGATGATATTCTTGATTTAGACATATCAACTTATAAAAATCTAATGTTGTTTTCAAGAAAAGTTGCTAAATCGATAAAAAAAGTAATTGAATGTAAAAAAGTATCAATTACAGTTATTGGTCTTGAAGTTCCTCATGTACATGTCCACTTAATACCTCTAAATACAATGGAAGATGCTAATTTTTTCAATAAGGTGATATTGTCAGATTTCGATTTTCATGAAACTGCAAAACTGATTTCAACTTCATTTAACTCCCTTTAATTTAATCATCATTTTTGTACCCCGACCAATTGTGGATTCTTCAACCTTTATTTCTCCATTATGATATTCCTTAATAATTCTTTTAGCAAGTGATAAACCTAATCCCCAACCCCTTTCTTTTGTTGTGACCCCAGGTTTAAAAATTTTATTTCTGATGGATTTATTTATTCCAACTCCATTATCTATGATAAATATTTTCACGTATTTATCAACTTTTGAAACCCTAATGGTAACTTTACCTTTTTCTTTGATTGCATCAATACTATTTTTAACGACATTTTCTATACTCCAACCAAATAATTGCTTATTCAAATAAACATAGATTTCTTGTTTTGAATTATTAAATTCTAAATTGATCTTTTTACTTAATCTTGCTCTTAAATAATCAATTGTTTTTTCAATTTCGTCATATATATTAACCTTGTCTAATTTTGGTTTTGAACCGATCTTATTAAATCTTTCAGAAATGATATTTAAACGATCTAAATCTTTTTCAACTTCTTTCAAATATTTTTTTTCATTCGGATTATTTTTCATGAGCTCTACCCAACCCATTAAAGAACTTAAAGGAGTGCCAATTTGATGAGCAGTTTCCTTTGCCATTCCGGACCATAGCATATTCAACTCAGCTATTTTACTACTTTTAAAAAACAAAAATGCAATAAAACCAAATAAGGCAGCAATTAAAATTAAGGCAGACGGGTAAAATTTTAATTTATTTAGTAAATCAGAGTTACCATAATATAAGGTTGAAATATGCTTACCGTCAAGTGTGATTTTAATAGGTGTATTTTCTGAACTAAATTTTTTAATTAATTTATTTACTTCTGTTTTATCATTCTTGTCAAAATCATTTATATTATTTATTTCAATTGCTCCATTATTATCAACTTTAATCATCGGTGTTGTCTTATTTTTTCTAAGAACCTCTAAAGTTAAATTTGAAATTTCTCCATCAATTTCTATTAGTTCTAAAGTAGCAAGAGACCATAGTTCCATTTTATTTCTTTCTTCGACCTTGAAATTTTGAACAAAAATGTATGTGTTCCATAAAATAATTGATAAAATAACTGAAGAAACTAATATTATAAACCAGTTGATATACTTGGAACTTATTTTCATGGCTTTAAATATTAAATGATATTAAATATAGTGAGTTTATATCTAAATTAAACTTCAATAATTCTTAATTATTATATATCTTCACTATAAACAATTAAATTTTATTTATGGAAATACAAGGATCAATAAAGCTTATTGGAAATGTACAAGAAATAAGTGCAACTTTTAAAAAAAGAGAACTAGTTATTACCACTGATGAACAATATCCTCAAACAATTTCTATAGAATTCATTCAAGATAAGACGGATTTACTTAATAGCTTTGAGATTGGACAAAATGTCAAGGTAAATATTAATCTTAGGGGAAGAGAATGGAAAAATCCTGAGACAAATGAAATTAAATATTTTAATTCAATTCAGGGTTGGCGTATCAATATGATTGAACAAATTGATAATAACGAGGACTTACCCCCATTGGATAATTTAAGTCCTTTCGAACCTGCTTCTGATATAAATGACGAAGATATAGATGATCTTCCTTTTTAAAAATTATGCTAACAATTGAGGATTTAAATAAATTTTATAATAAGGATGTTTTTCTGTCAATTTTAAGAGAAAAATTATCAAATGAGCGTTTTGAAAAAATTAGTCAAAAAAGCTCATACAACGAAAAAATCACCAGTTTACAAATTGATTTAGTAAATCTTCAAAACTGGATATATAAAAATAACAAAAGACTATGTGTCATTTTTGAGGGAAGAGATGCTGCAGGGAAGGGTGGCGCAATAAAGAGGTTTTCTGAGCATTTAAATCCAAGGAATTCAAGGGTTGTTGCTCTTGATGAACCCTCGTTAATAGAAAAAGGACAATGGTATTTTCAAAGGTATTTAAAAAAAATGCCAAATTCTGGTGAAATTGTATTCTTCGATAGAAGTTGGTATAATAGGGCAATTGTTGAGCCTGTTATGGGATTTTGTAATAATGATCAATATTTACAATTCATGAATCAGGTTAATGAATTTGAAAAAATGCTCATTCAAGATGGTATAATTTTAATCAAGCTTTGGTTTTCAATAACCAAAGAAGAACAAAAGTCTAGGTTTGTTAGCAGAATGTCAAATCCACTTAAAACCTGGAAATTCAGTAAAGTTGACATGGAAGGTCAAAAGAAGTGGGATTTGTATACTGAATTTAAAGAAAAAATGTTTTCAAAAACAAATACACAACTTGCCCCTTGGAAAATTATTAATAGTAATGATAAAATTTATGCAAGGATTAATTCAATCGAACATGTTTTATCAAAATTTAATACTTATCAATCCGAAAAAAAGGACAAATTAGAATTTGCTTTAAGGTCAAAAATTAAGCAAAATAATTTTTCTTCTAATGACATAAAATTATTAAATAAAAATAGAGGTTTAATCAATTTACTTTCAAGAAATGACACATCACTTTCTAAAACATTAAGATTTGTTAAATATGAAAGGGAATTGAAGAAATTACAATTAGAAATGATTAAGCTTCAAAACTGGGCTTATGAAAAAAATAAAAAAATTATTATCATATTTGAAGGTAGAGATGCTGCCGGTAAGAGTGGCGCAATAAGAAGAGCTATTCAAAATTTAAATCCCAGAAAACTAAAAGTAGTAGCTCTTCCTAAGCCATCAGAAATTGAGCAAAATCAATGGTACTTCCAAAGATATGTTGAACAATTTCCTAAAAATGGTGAAATTGTTTTTTTTGATAGAAGTTGGTATAATAGGGCAGTTGTTGAGCCTGTTAACGGCTTTTGCACAAAAAAACAGTATAAATATTTCATGAATCATGTGAATGAGTTTGAAAAAATGATAACTAATGATAATACTATTTTATTAAAATTTTATTTTTCGATCTCAGAAGAAACACAAATAAAAAGGTTTAGTGAAATCAAAAATAGTCCTCTGAAAAAATGGAAGTTTACAAATGTTGATAGTCAATCGCAGAATCTCTGGGATAAGTATACCAAATATAAGGATGAAATGTTTGAAATAACAAATACAAAAAATGCACCATGGAATATTATAATTGCTGACAGAAAAATTTATGCAAGAACAAAAGTGATAAAACTTATTTTACAAAATATTCCGTATGATAAATCAACAAAAATACATTCTTCAAAAATTGCCTTTTAGTTAAAAAGTCCTTAAAAAATCTGTTATTTTTAACGCATCTTTTACTAAGAAATCTCCAATCGAAGTTCTTCTCAGTTCAGATAAATGGGCACCAGAATTCATTTTTTTTCCAAAATCGTGGGCTAAGGATCGAATATAAGTGCCTTTACTACATCTAATAATAAATTCAATTTCAGGAAATTTGATATCTTTTATAGTAAAACTATTAACGGTAATTTCTCTTTTTTCAACTTTGACATCTTTTCCCTTTCGGGCGATTTTATAAAGTCTAACTCCGTCTCTTTTAATTGCAGAAAAAATTGGAGGTTTTTGAAATATTTTACCTTCAAATTTTTTAGCAGTTTCTAAAATTATATTTTTATCGATATGCTTGATTGGATAATACATATTGGGTTTAGTTTCAAGATCATAAGAGGGGGTAGTTGAGCCCAAAGTAATTTTACCGTAATAAGTTTTAGAAAGATTTGAAAAATTATCAATTTTTTTTGTCATTTTTCCTGTGCAAACTATTAATAACCCTGATGCAAGCGGATCAAGCGTGCCAGCATGTCCTACTTTAATTTTTTTAATATTAAGTTTTTTTTTAATTGAACTTCTTATCTTATTAACTACATCAAATGAGGTCCATTTTAACTCTTTATCAATTAAAATTCTTTCGCCACTTATAAAATCAAAACTCATTTATTTAAAGAATAAATATTGAAATTAGGCCTAAAATAAAACAGTAAAAACTGAAATAAATTAGATTATTATTTCTCACAACTTTTAATACTAATTTACATGCAAATATCCCAGTAGTAAAAGATGCTAAAAAGCCGATAAATAAAACAGAAAAATCTAATTCCTTTAAAAATGAATTTTCTCCATTTTCAAAATAATTTGAGATTATTTCCAAAACATTTTTTAAGATAGCGCCAAAAATTACAGGGATAACGATCAGAAAAGAAAATTTAGCAGCATCGTTTTTATTATTATTTAAAAAAATTGATGTACAAATTGTTGAGCCAGATCTTGATATTCCTGGAATTATTGCTAATGCTTGAGATAAACCAATAATTAATGAATCCATCTTAGATATTTGCTTAATACCCGGTTTAATAATTTTTGTTAAAAATAGCATAACCCCAGTTAGTATTAACATTACACCAACTAATACTAAATTGCCAATAAATAGATTTTCAATTTCCTCCATTAAAAATAATCCAACTAGGCCAGCTGGAATTATTGCAATAATTATTTTAATTAAAAATGATTTACTTTTTTTATTTTTTTTTAAGAAAATACCATCGAATAAACTTATAATATCTTTTTTAAATACAATTATTGTACTTAGCGCTGTCGCAAAATGCAAAACCGTGGTCATTAATAAGTTTTTGTCGGAAAGCATATTAGCGCCAAGAATATGTCTTGCGATTTCCAAATGACCACTTGATGACACTGGCAAGAACTCTGTAATTCCTTGAATAATGCCTAAAATAAATGCATCTATTTCATTCATCATTATTTTTTCGGAGATTTTAAGACTAAAAGGATTGCAAAAACTTGAATTCCAAAACCAATTAAAATTAATATCGGAGCTAATCTAATTCTTTCAAAACTATAAATTTTTTCAGAAAATTCATTAGGATCATCACTACCTCCTCCTAACATTAGAATAAAACCAATGATAATCATTAGAATACCAATAATTACAACTAAGTAATTAGTTTTATCAAATAAAAATTCCTTTTTCTTTTTCATATCAAATATCTAGCTTATCAGCTTTTATTTTTAAAATATTCTGGGTTGCAAAAAAAGTACTTATATAGCTAATAATAAATCCTAAGATTACAATGAATAAAAATAATGATAATATTAATTTAATTTCAAAATCACTCAAAAAAGGAATATTGGAATCAACATAATAAATAATCAATATAATAAGTCCGATCGAAATAAATGAGGAAATTGTACTAAGCAAAATATTTGTTTTGATAAAAGGCTTTCTAATAAATGCTTTGGTAGCACCAACAAGTTGCATCGTTTTAATCAGGTCCCTATTTGAATATATAGACAGTCTTATCGAACTGTTAATTAGTAAAAATGTTATTAATAAAAAAACTGCAATTGTAGGAATTATCCAATAACTTATTTTTTTTATATTGTCATTTATTAGATTTAATAAATCACTATCGTATATTATTTCATCCACATATTTTTTGTTTGTAATAATTTCAGAAATACTATCTAATTTTACTGATGTAACATATTGTCTTTTTAAATTAAAATCAATTGAATTAACTAGTGGATTAAAACCTAATTCTTTGATAAAACCCTCACCATACTCGTCCTTCATAATCAAAAGGGCATCATCTTTAGAAATATATTTTAAATTTTCTATATAATTTGACATTAATAATTCATTTTGGAGCTGAGTTATTTCAATTTTTTTTGCTTCTTCTTTAAAAAATATAGATACCGAAAAATTTTCTTTAAATGAGTTTGCTAATGAATTTGAACTAATAAAAAAAACACCAAAGAATCCAAAGAGGAATAATACAATAGACATAATAACTATGATTGACATATAGGACGTTATAAGTCTTCTATTTTTGATTTTTGCCATTAATTAATGTTAATAATACGAATTAAATATAAAATTAGTGAAGAAATCAATAATTAAAAAGATTTTCTATTGTTTGTAGAAAATGTAAATTTGTTTTTTTGGTTCAATATTGATTTAAATGGAGTATAATTTTAGAAGCATAGAAAAAAAATGGCAAAAGTATTGGCGTGAAAAACAAATTTATAACACAAAGAATAAATCCAATTTGCCAAAATATTACGTTCTTGACATGTTCCCATACCCCTCTGGATCTGGATTACATGTTGGACATCCACTTGGATATATAGCTTCTGACATAATTTCTAGATATAAAAGGTCAAAGGGATTCAATGTTTTACATCCCATGGGTTTTGATTCATTTGGATTACCAGCAGAGCAGTATGCAATAAAAACAGGTCACCATCCTAAAATTACCACTGAAAAAAATATAACCAGATTTAAAGAACAATTAAATAGATTAGGGTTGTCATATGATTGGAGTCGAGAAATAAAGACCAGTGATAGTAGTTATTATAAATGGACTCAATGGATTTTTCTAAAGCTTTATAATTCATATTTTGATAAAGAAAAAAATAAGGCTTTTGATATTTCTAAATTAAATATTCCTGAAATTTTAAGTGATAAAGAAAAAATAAAATTTATTGACGATAGACGATTAGCTTACATTGATGAAATAGATGTTAATTGGTGTGAAGAATTAGGAACAGTACTAGCCAATGAGGAGGTTATAGGCGGATTAAGTGAAAGAGGTGGACATCCGGTTGTTCGTCGACCTATGAAACAATGGGTCATGCGAATCACCGATTATGCCGATAGGCTAATTGACGATTTAGATGAATTAGATTGGCCTGAATCAATTAAAACATCACAAAGAAACTGGATCGGTAGGTCATATGGAGCTGAAATTATTTTTCAGATTGATGAAGATAATAAAATTGAAGTATTTACTACACGTCCGGACACAATTTTTGGAGCAACATATTTGGTGATTGCACCTGAACATCCAATTCTTGACACAATTGTAACAGATGATCAAAAAAAAGAGATTAACAATTATAAAGAAATTGCTTCTACAAAAAGTGACCTTGAAAGGCAGGAGAATCAAAAGAATAAAACTGGTATTTTCACTGGTACATATGCGACTAATCCAATAACAAAAAATAAAATACCTATATGGGTTTCTGATTATGTTTTATACGGCTATGGCACCGGCGCAATAATGGCAGTGCCAGCTCATGATCAAAGAGATTTTGAATTTGCAAAAAAGTTTGATCTTAAAATATTAAAAGTCATAAAAAGTGATAATGAGTTTTATTCAGGTTCGGGTGAGATTATTAATTCAGGAAATTACAATGGTATGGATAGCATGAAATTTCAAGAAGTTGTTTTAGAAATTTTAGAAAAAGATGGTAAAGCAAAAAAGACAATAAATTATAAACTTAGGGATTGGATATTCACAAGACAAAGATATTGGGGCGAGCCAATTCCAATTTTATTTTCTGAAGATGGGATGAAAGCTATAGACGAAAAGGATTTACCTTTAGAATTACCTGAGGTTGATTCGTATTTACCTACTGATAATGGAATGTCCCCGCTGGCTAGGAACCTTGATTGGAAGTTTATTTCTATTGATGGAAAAGAATATATAAGAGAAACTAACACGATGCCTCAATGGGCTGGATCATGTTGGTATTATTTGAGATTTTTGGATCCGAATAATGATTCTAAACTTGCTTCCGAGGATAGTATAAAATATTGGATGCCAGTTGATTTATATATTGGGGGTGCAGAGCATGCTGTTTTACATTTACTATATTCAAGATTTTGGCATAAAGTATTATTTGATTTAGGTTTTGTGAATACAAAAGAGCCGTTTAAAAAGTTAGTAAATCAGGGTATGATTTTAGGAAATAGTGCATATATTTTTAGAAAAATTGATCAATCCGGCTATGTTTCATCCGAATTAAAAAGTAAATATAATACTCAAAAAATTTTAGTTGATGTTAAATTTGTTAACGAAAAAAATGAATTAGATATTGATTTATTAAAAAATGAGAATCCAGAATTAAAACATGAAGTTTTTGAATTTGATGAAGTTTTTAAAGTTCATAGAGAAGTTGAAAAGATGTCTAAATCAAAATATAATGTCGTTAATCCCGACGATATTTGTGAAAAATTTGGAACAGACACCTTAAGAATGTATGAAATGTTTCTTGGCCCACTTGAACAATCAAAGCCATGGAACACTGCAGGAATCTCTGGGATTCATAATTTTTTGAAAAAGTTTTGGAAACTTTACTACAAATTTGATAAACTGAGGATAAATAATTCTAAACCAACCAAAGACTCTCTTAAAACTTTGCATAGGTGTATAAAAAAGGTTTCCTCAGATATTGAAAGTTTTTCTTTCAATACAGCAGTCTCAACTTTAATGATAACAGTTAACGAATTGACTTCACAGAACTGTAAAAGTAAAGAAATATTAGAACCACTATTAATAGTATTATCTCCTTTTGCCCCTCACATTTGTGAAGAAATTTGGGAACAAATTGGAAATACAGAATCCATTACTTTCTCAAATTTCCCAGAATATATTGATTCATATTTAGAAGACAGTACTAAAGTATATCCTGTTTCAATAAACGGTAAATTAAAATATAAGATTGAATTATCTACAAATTTAAACAAAGAAGAAATAAAAAAAGCAATTCTTTCTGATCAAAATTTTATAAAAAAATTAGACGGTAATCAACCTAAAAGAATAATTATAATTCCGGGAAAAATTATAAATTTTGTTATCTAATATTAATTTGAAATTATGCTTTCCCTTATTTTTATAGCTGTTTAAAATGATGAAAATAAAATTTATCTAAATTCTCATCTGATATTAGAAAAATAAATTCAACAAATAAATTTGATTTAGTTATTTTTTTTTACAACAAAAAGACCGTTTTGTATATCGCTTATAATTATATTTCTGCTTTCATGGAAGGGGTATACACTCCATGCACCACTAAAGCCAGAACCTTGACCTTGAGAATATGAGTCAAAAAAACCTACTTCATTCATTTCTTTAGATTCAATTTGACTTATATCGATTTCTCTCATACCTGCTTTGTAACTTGCTAAATAAAAACTATTCCCAAATATATATCCATTATGGTCAATTGCAAGTGTTGGGCCATAATAATCAAAATGTAATTCTGGATTATCCAGGTCAGTCAAATTTAAAATTATACTTCTTGTATTTATTCCGTCAGCAGCTTCATCTAATTCATCCCCAACAATAAAATATCTATGATCTTCTGTTAACCAACCTTGGTGAGTGTAGTGTGTGTTTTCATACACTATTGTTGAAATAAGTATTGGATTAGATTTGTCTGTAACATCAATAATATCTACATGTTGTGCATTACTTCCAATTATAATCTCTTTTCCTAAGTGATCATTATCAGGTCCATTATAAATCACAGCTTGAGCATCATGACAGTAACCGGTATCGCTGAATCCACCCTCTAGTATAGGCATTGTCGGGTTCTGTATATTTATAAATATTGGACCTCCATCAAATAGCCCTCCCACATGTCCAGGGTCTCTTGTAAAAATACGACCTGGGTCTTGATTACCAACAGCATATGCATAACCTGTCTCTTCGTTTATTACAATATTATGAGCTCTACCAAAATCTGTAAAATGAAAATCTGGAACAAAAATACTAGGAGATGCTTCATTATTTCTTAATCTTGTTAAATCAAATATTTGCATTCCATGATTAGATGCTTCACTCACGATATATGCGTGATTATCATATACTTTGATATCTCTCCATGTGCTATTAGTAGTTGCAGTAGGTATAATCCCAATTAATAATAAATTATCAGGATCACTCATATCAACAAATGAAGTGTGTGATGTTAAACCTACAATTGCATATTCTTTACCAGTTAAATCATCCTTCCAGCCCCATGAATCATTCAACCTTATGTTTTCAGAGAAATCTACACTAAGATCTTCAATCGAAAGATGCCCAATTAAATCATATCCATTACAAGGGTATTCTCCAGCAAAACCATTAATACATGGTAATGAAGTAAAATCTACCACATCACATGAATCCCCAATACCATCACCATCACTATCTGATTGATTTGGGTTATAGTTTTCAGAGCAGTTATCCTCAGCATCTATAATTCCATCATTATCAGAATCAGAACAAATATCTCCAATACCGTCTGAGTTAGTATCGGTTTGATCAGGATTTGAAACAAACGGGCAATTATCAATTATATCGTAATAACCATCACTATCATTGTCGGCATAATTTTGATCGATTGATTCATCTTGGCAACTTTTAAAAGTTAAGCCTAACAATATAATCAAAATGAAAAGAAAATAGATATTTGAAAATTTAAAAATCACACCAATAATTTAAGACTAAGATATTGAAATAAAAATTAATGATTTTATAAAGTTATCTGTCTGTTTATTTGTTGTTCTAAAGAAATATATGTTTCAGTTCTAGAAATTCCGTTTATAGTTTGAATTTTTTTTGTTAAAATCTCCATCAAATCTTCGTTATCCTTACAAATTATTTTTGCTAGTATACTCCAGTCACCCGTCGTATAATGACATTCAAGAATTTCAGATATTTTTTTAAGTTGATAAACAACATTTTTATTATTTATTGCTTTATCTAAGAAAATTCCTATAAAAGCTATAGTAGAATATCCTAAAATCTTTGAGTTAACCTGAATACTAGAACCAATTATTAAATTTTGATTTTCAAGTTTTCTTAACCTTTGATGTACTGCAGCACCAGAAATACCAATATTTTTTGCTATATCCAGAATAGGCCTTCTTGAATTGTCCATCAACATTTTTAATATTTTTTTATCGATACCGTCTAATTTCACATTTTTATTTTCCATTTAAATGTTTTTCATTAAAGATAATCCCGAAATTTTTTAGTTCCTCAAGAACTGGATTATAGATTTCTTTAAATATCGGAGTTAGAATTCCTTTTAAATTAATTTTTTTATTCAAAACTAATAAACAGCTTATTGCAATTGGAAGCCCAACAGTTTTAGCCATTGCAGTATAAGTGCTGTCTTGCCCAATACAACCCATAGTCGAAATGATCTTATTTTCTTTATTCAAATTATTATTGTACTTAAACTCATGATACATAACTATCATATCCTTATCACCATCTTCAAGTTTCCAACTTTCTTTTAATATGTATTCCAAAATTTGGGCAGGACTTGCATTTTCTAATGGAATTTTTTTTTCTGTACTAAATAAACCTATTTCGTTCAGCTTAGTCCAGTCATAGTCTAATTCACAAATTTTTAAAATTCTTTTTGTTTTTTCTTCGACACTTAAAGATCTATGAAATGGGAGAAAACAATTAAGGAAATCTCTAAATGACATTCCCTTAGAATTGGAAATGTTAATGCTATCATCAGTTAAACCTAACCTCACAAGCATATTCCATGATTTAGTAAATCCTACTTTTCTTATAGTTCCTCTAATCATTGTATCAATATTATCTAAACCATACATCTCTCGATATTTCAAAGAGTCCCTGTTTGGATAAACATCAAACTCGCCATAATCTTCAATATCTATTCTCTTGCTATCCTCAAAAAGCCTATTATAAGGAAGATATTTGTATTTTTTATTTTCAATATATTTTGCTGGTGAGCCTTGGCCGGCTAAAATAACATTTCTTGGATTCCACGTAAATTTATAATTCCAACAATTATTGTCACTTATTGGAGCGATTAGTCCCCCAGTAAAGGATTTAAAAGATTTTATTTTATAATCACTGTTTTGTAGATTATCTATGATTTTTTTTGCACTCATGTGGTCTATCCCAGGGTCTAAACCAATCTCATTTAAAAAGATTAAATTTTTGCTAATTACTTCTTTGTTTAAACTTTTCATATCATCATCAACATAAGAAGCAGTCAGTAAATTTTTTTTAAATTTCAGGCATGATTTTGCAAGCATAAAATGAAATCTTGCAGGAAGCATAGATATAATAATATCATTTTTAATAATTATTTCTTCTCTTTGATTTTCATCTGTAATGTTTATTAATGAAACATGACATCTTTCATTTTTTGAATAAATCTTTAAATTTTCAATATTTAAATCATAGATATTTAGGAATAGGTCCTCTTCAAATGATTTTTCAATTAAATATTTAATCAAATAAGGAGATGATTTACCTGCACCAACAATTAAAATATTTCTCATAGACAACCATTTAAAATATAATATTAATAAAATAATACTAGTATTAATTAAATAATTTAGATTAATTTTAATCTTTCAATTTATTGAAAAATCTACATATGAATCGAAATTCCAACGATTTAGAAAAACATAGCATTTCCTTAGAAGAATATGGCATCAAATGCGCTAAAATTAATTATAATTTTTCAGTAAAAAAGCTTTATAAAATTTGTTTGAATAAAAAACTTGGTTTACTGACAGATAATCAAGTTCTTGCAATAAATACAGGAAAATTTACAGGTAGGTCCCCTAAAGATAGGTATATTGTTTCTGATAGTATTACTGCTGATAAAGTTTGGTGGGGTGAAATTAATAGACCTATTCAATCAAATATTTTTGACAAGATATATAATAAGTTGATTAAACACCTTTCTGAAAAAGAGTTATATGTCAGAGATTCTTATGCTTGTGCTTCAAAAAAAAATAGATTGAATTTAAGAACAATTTGTGAATATCCCTGGAGTGATATTTTTTCACATAATATGTTTTTGAGACCTGAAAAATATGAAAAGTTTGAGATTGAATGGACTGTAATTTCAGCTCCAAGCTTTGAAGCAAATCCACTCGAGGATGGCATTGATAACAAGAATTTTTCAATAATAAATTTTTCAAAAAAAATCATAATTATCGGAGGCACTGGATATACAGGTGAAATAAAAAAAGGGATTTTTTCTGTCTTAAATTTTACTTTACCGGTAGAAAAAAATATTCTTCCAATGCATTGTAGTGCTAATGCAGGAGAAAAAAATGACACTTCTATTTTCTTTGGACTATCTGGTACAGGAAAAACTACTTTATCAACTGATTCATCTAGAAAATTAATTGGTGATGATGAGCATGGATGGGATGGCGATAACAATATTTTTAATTTTGAGGGTGGCTGTTATGCTAAAGTTTTAAATCTATCAGAGATTAAAGAGCCAGAAATTTATTCTGCTATTAGGCCAGGAGCTTTGCTTGAGAATGTTGTTATTGACGATAAACGTAAAGTTGATTTTAAAAATAAATCCATTACTCAAAATTCTAGGGTTAGTTACCCAATAAATTTTATAAATAATATAATGAAACCATCAATTGGAAATAATCCCAAAAATATTTTCTTTTTAACAGCAGATGCTTTTGGGGTTTTACCGCCTATTTCAAAATTAACTCCTAGTCAATCTGCATATCATTTTATCTCTGGATATACATCAAAATTAGCTGGTACAGAAGATGGTGTTGATGAGCCAGTCCCATCATTTTCAGCTTGTTTTGGAGCTCCATTTATGCCACTACATCCCACAGTATATGCTAAAATGTTGATAAAAAAAATGAATGGTTCAGCAGTTAATGTTTGGCTAGTAAGTACCGGTTGGACTGGAGGCCCTTATGGTACTGGGAGACGAATGGAATTAAAATATACCCGTGCTATGATAAATGCTGCTATTTCTGGTGAACTTGACAAACTAAACAAGGATAACTACCACATTCATTCAGTTTTTAATCTAATGCAGCCAAGGGTATGTCCTAATGTTCCATCTGATGTTTTGAGTCCAAGACGAACATGGAATAATGATAAGAAATATTATAAAAATGCATATATGCTATCTTCAGCATTTGTAAATAACTTTAAGCAATTTTCTGACAGGGCCAATCTCGAAATTTTATCAGGCGCTCCAAATACTAGATAACTTATTTTTTTTTATTATACTTTGCTATAAAGTTGTCAAGTGCCATTGACATTGAGGGAAACTTAGCTGAAGGAGCATAAATATCAACCATTAAACCTTTTTCTTCAACAGCTTTTTTAGTTATTGAACCAAAAACAGCAATTTTTGTATTGTTCTGTTTAAATTTTGGAAAGTTATGAAATAAAGATTCAATACCAGAGGGACTAAAGAAAACTAAAATATCATATGTTACATCAGCCAAATTTGATAAATCACTAATTACTGTTTTATAAAAAACTGATTGTCTCCACTTAATTTCTAACATATTGAGAAGTTTTGGAACTTCAGGTTTTAGTTTATCAGTTGTTGGTAAGAGGAAATTTTCGTTTTTATGCTTAGAAATTAATGGACATAAATCTTCAAATGTTCTTTTGCCAACATAAATTTTTCTTTTTCTGTATACAACATGATTTTGGAGGTAAAGTGCTACTACTTCAGACTGACAAAAATATTTCATTGAGTCTGGCACTTTAAATCTCATTTTTTCACAAATTCTAAAGTAGTGATCAATTGCATATCTACTGGTTAAAATGATTGCAGAAAATTTTGTCAAATCAATTTTTTGGAGTCTAATTTCCTTGACTGTAGCTCCTTTTACGTGAATGAAAGGAATAAAATCAATTTTTAATTTTCTTCTTTTTTGTAAATCAAAAAAAGGAGAGCTTTCTAACTTTGGGCGTGGTTGAGAAACTAAGATTGTTTTAATTTTCATTTACGTCACTCATATTTATAAAATATTACTAAAAAAATAGTAATATGGTATAATTTCAAGAGTGCAAAGATATAAAATAAAATAGAACCAATTTTTAATTATTAGTTTTTTCATTGAAAAAAAAATAAAAAAGTAACTTAAAACTAAATATATTATAGCTAACAGTAATAAAATTGGTATAATTTGATTATAATTTGAATAAATGATTAAAAAATTAAAAAATAAAATTAATAAGCCTAAAGAATTTCTGTAAACTATTTTTGAATAAATATAATTTTTAATAATTTTTTTAATATTAAAAAGTCTCGATAGGATAAGTTCAATAAATATTTTTATTAAATAAAAGGAAGAAATAAGTTTTAAGAATTCTAAATAAGTAAATAAATCAAAATTATTGATAATATAAAAGTTAAGGAGAATTGATAAATTTGAAATATATAAAATTTTATATAAGAAATCTATTTTCTTAAAACCCAATAAATTATTAACTAATTTACTTTCAAGATTTTTTTTTCTAAAAGATAGATTTGAATAAAATGTTGATGGTTCAATTTTCTTCAGTATAACAATTAAAAATATGGTAGAAAATAAAATTACTGTTATAATATCATTTGAAATAATATCTCTGATCATAATTAATTAATAGGTTATCTTTAACATAAAAAATAATATTTTTGAAAAAAAATTTTGATGAATGAAGTTTTAATAATAATTCCTACTTATAATGAAAGCGAAAATATTATAAAGATCATTGAGTCAATATTTTCATTTCATCAAGAAATAAATGTATTAATTGTCGATGATAATTCACCTGACGGTACTTCCCATAAAGTTAAAAAAGTAATTTCTAAATTTAATAATAAACTTCATATAATAACAAGAAAATCAAAGATGGGTATAGGAACAGCATATTTATCTGGTTTTCAATGGGCAATTCAAAAAAAATATAAATACGTTATTTCAATGGATGCAGACTTTTCTCACAATCCATCAGACATCAGAAGGCTATACGAGGCATGTAATTTAGAAAAAAATGATATTTGTATTGGGTCTAGATACGTTAGGGGATTCAATGTGGTAAATTGGCCAATACAAAGAATTATTTTATCATATTTTGCCTCAATTTATGTGAGATTAATAACTTTTATGAATATTAAAGATCCCACATCTGGTTTTGTCTGTTATTCTGTAAATTGCCTTAGAGAATTAAATTTAAAAAAAATAGAGTTTAACGGATATGCTTTTCAAATTGAAATGAAATTTAAGTTATTTTTGAAAAAAGTTATTATGAAGGAAATACCTATAATTTTTACTGATAGAAAATATGGAAAATCAAAGCTAGATAGCTCAATAATTGGAGAAGCATTTTTTGGTGTAATTTCAATGAAAATCAAAAGTTTTTTTAGTAAAGAATAATTATGAACAGAACATTAATCAAAAATGCTAAAATCATTAATAATAATTCAATATTTGAATCAGATATTTTAATTGAAGGTCAATTTATTTCAAAAATTTCAAAATCAATTAGCCCAGCTTTTCCAAATACTAAAATTATTGATGCATATGGCAATTTTGTAATTCCTGGAATTATTGATGATCAGGTGCATTTTAGAGAACCTGGGTTAACTCATAAAGGAAATATATACTCTGAATCCAGGGCGGCAGTAGCCGGTGGTGTCACTTCATATTTTGAAATGCCAAATACGATACCAAATACTACATCAATAGAGCAGTTGAACAAAAAGTTTGATATTGCAAAAGAAAATTCAATTGCTAATTTTTCTTTTATGTTTGGAGGAACTAACTCTAATTTAGACGAAATATTAAAAAATAATTTAAAAGAAATACCTGCAATTAAGCTATTTCTTGGTTCATCAACAGGAAATATGCTAGTTGATAATGTAAATTCACTTGAGGATATTTTTTCCAATGTTGAGATTCCAATAGCTGTTCATTGTGAAGATGAAAAAACAATAAAAGAAAATTTAAAATTACATTTTGATTTTTTTGGGGATAATATTCCAATAAATTATCATCCTAAAATTAGAAGTGAAGAAGCATGTTTTATTTCATCAAGCATGGCAGTTGATCTTGCGAAAAAAACAGGTGCAAGATTACATGTTTTCCATTTATCAACAGCCAAAGAATTGGAGTTATTTACTAATAATATTCCCTTAAAAGATAAAAAGATAACTTCAGAGGTATGTATTCACCATTTAAGTTTTAGTGAAGAAGATTATAAAACACTTGGATCCAAAATAAAATGGAATCCAGCTGTTAAGACTTCCGATGATCGTGAAAAGCTTTGGCAAGCTTTAAATAACGATAAAATTGATATTATTGCCACGGACCATGCTCCTCATTTGATGAAAGAAAAAGAAAACCCATATACTACATGTCCCTCTGGAGGACCTCTTGTTCAGCATTCTTTAGTTTTTATGCTTGAAGCTTATCAAAATGGAATAATATCTTTGGAAAAAATTATTCAAAAGATGTGTCATAACCCGGCAATACTATTTGATATTAACAAAAGAGGTTTTCTAGTAGAGGGTTATTATGCTGATTTAGTTGTTTTAGATTTAAATAACCCTTGGAAAGTTTGTAAAGATAACTTAATGTATAAATGTAATTGGTCGCCGTTTGAAAATAAAACCTTTAAATCAAAAATATTGTATACTATTGTAAATGGAAACTTAGTTTATAAGGATGGAAAAATAATTAATGATAAAATGGGAATGAAAATAACATTTAACAGATGAAAAATTTTTTTTTATTATTGGTTTTAACTTCATGTAATTTTATCAGCGATAATAATTCAATTCCCGATGATATAATTTCTGAAAATAAAATGACAGAAATATTATACGACATGTCCTTGATTAGCGTCTCAAAAGGAATAAATAAAAAAATTTTAGAAAATAATGGACTTAAGCCTAAAAAATATATTTTAGATAAATATTCAATTGATAGCTTACAATTTGTTTTAAGTAATGAATATTACTCAAAAGATTTAGAAAAGTATTTATCTATTTATGAAAATGTTCTAAAAAAATTGGAGATTAATAGGCAAATAATAATTGATAGTTTAGAAAAATATAAGTCTGAACAATCAGAAAGAAGCAATAAAATTATTAAAGAGGATTTAAATAAAAATTATAAAATTTCAAAACCAAATGCATCTAAATTAAATCCTAAAATTTTAAAAAATTAAATTATCTTTCGTTAAAAACTAATAAAAATTAAAAATGAATGATTTCATTGAGGAACTTAAGTGGCGAGGTTTAATTCATGACTCAACGCCAGGAATTCAAGATTTTTTGGGTAAAAATAAAAGATTTGCTTATGTAGGTTTTGACCCAACTTCAGATTCTCTGCATATTGGAAGTTTAGTCCCCATAATGTTGTTAGCTCATTTTCAAAAAAATGGACATCGGCCAATTGCTTTAATTGGTGGAGCAACAGGTATGATTGGCGATCCGTCTGGCAAGTCTTTAGAAAGAAATTTACTTGATGAAGCCATTTTGAAAAAAAATCAAAAGGCAATAAAAAAACAACTTTCACAATTTTTATCTTTCGATGAAAAATTATCAAATCATGCAATTATACTAAATAATTATAATTGGATGAAAGACTTTTCTTTTTTAAGTTTCATAAGGGATATTGGTAAACATGTTACAGTAAACTACATGATGTCAAAAGATTCTGTAAAGAATAGAACATCTTCAGAATCAGGCTCTGGTATGAGTTTTACAGAATTTACTTATCAATTAGTACAGGGTTTTGATTTTCTTTTTTTAAGCAGAAATTATGAATGCTTCATTCAGATGGGCGGCAGTGACCAATGGGGTAATATAACAAGTGGTATGGAATTAATAAGAAGAATAGATAATGGTAAAGGATATGCTTTAACATGTCCTTTGATTACAAAATCAGATGGCTCAAAATTTGGTAAGTCAGAATCCGGTAATGTATGGCTTGATTCTAAAAAAACTTCTGCTTTCGGATTTTATCAGTATTGGCTAAATATTTCTGATGAAGATGCAAAAAATTTTATCAAAATTTTCACTTTCTTAAATAAAAATGAGATTGAAGATATAATTTCAAAACATGATATTGAGCCTCATAACAGATTATTACAGAAAAGGCTAGCTTCAGAGGTTACAATTATGGTTCACAGTAAAAAGGCTCTTGAAAATGTATTACATGCTTCAAAAGTTTTATTTAGCAAAAACTTTCTAGAAGATATCAATATGGTTGATGAAGAACTTTTTTTAGATATTTTTCATGGAGTTAAATCCTGTGATATTAGTTTAGGTGAAATTAATAATGGGATTGAAATTATAAAATTACTTTATGAAAAATCTGGGTTTTTAAGTTCTAATTCTGCTGCTAGAAGATCTTTGAGGGAAAATTCAATATCGGTTAATAAGATTAAAGTTGATGAAAATTATATATTAACAAAAAAAGATTTAATTAAAAAGAAATACATAGTCATCAATAAGGGAAAAAAGAAAACTTTTATTGCTAAGATTATAAAATAGTTATAGTAAAAGATTACATCCTCTAATATCGCTATTATCTATTCTGCCAGTAATTTCAAAATTTGACTCATTTATATTTCTACCAATATCATCGGTTGCAATAAAGCTACAAGAATAATAGTTTGCCAAATCAATTATATTAATTGCACCATATTTTTTGTTGAAATTAAAATTAAAAGGATCTTTTAAATCTCTAATAATTATTTTCATCCACGGAGGAGTTTGATAGATTGCTTCACCTTTTGAATACGCTTGGGATAATAGTTCTGTCATCCCGTATTCACTGTGAATATTACTTATACCAAAACCTAACTTAAGCTTTTCATATAGCTCACTTTTGATCATTTCTTTTCTTTTTCCCTTCATACCTCCTGTTTCCATTACTATAATATTATTCAATTTTAATTTTTTGTTTTTGATTAGATCTAGTAAAGCATATGATACCCCAATTAAAATTGTTTTTTTTTTATTTTTATCTAGTTCTGTCAATTTTTTACGAAGTTCTGCACAGCTATTTAAATAAAATCCACTATATCTTGATTTTGATAATTTGATTAGTTTATCAATCATGTATATAAGTGATGAATTTTTATTTTCCATGTAGTTAGGAAGAAGTCCTATTATATTATATTTTTCAGGACTCCCATAGTTATATTTGAAGTTATTTAAAAAAGACTTTTCATATAAGTTTAGGCTTGAAATATAATGCTTACTTCTAATAGATTTAGTTGTACCGCTGCTATAGAAAACTTTTTCAAAATTATTAACCGAAATCACTTTTTTAGTTTTAAAAAAAGAAATTGGTAAAAATGGAATTTGATGTATTTTTTTAATTTTTTTTGGATTTATACAAATTAAATCACAAAATTTTTTATAGGTATGATTATTATTATATTGAAAATTAAATACAGAAATACATTGTTTTTCAAAATCATAATTTTTAGAAAAATTGAATATGTTGTTTATTTCATTCATTTAATAAAAAATAAAATATTCTTTTAAAATTTTAATATAAATTGATTTATGTAATTCAATCTTAATTTACTAATTTTATTCCGCTATCGATTAATCTTACTAAACATAATTTTTAACTTGAAAACAAATAATTTTATAATTCTCTTAGTTGATGATGAGCCTGACATTTTAGAGATCCTTTCTTTTACCCTAATAAACGACGGTTATAAAGTTTATACTGCAAAGAATGGAGTTGATGCAATTAAAGTCGCAAAAAAAATTCAACCTCATTTGATAATATTAGATCTTATGATGCCATTAATGGATGGAATTGAAACATGTGATATTATTAGAAAAGACCCAAAAATTGGGAAAACCTTAATCGCTTTTCTATCTGCAAGAGGAGAGGATTACAGTAAAATTGCTGGATTTGATGCGGGTGCTGATGATTACATTACCAAGCCTATTAAGCCAAGAGTTCTAAAAACTAAAATTAAATCTTTGCTTAGAAGAATTAATATTGATGTTAGTGATATAATTAAAACTGCTAATTTGACAATTGACAGATTAAGCTATAAAGTTGTCTTAAATGACAATGAATTATCATTGCCAAGAAAAGAATTTAATTTGTTATTTTTATTAGCCTCAAAGCCAGGAAAAGTATTCAAAAGGGAGGAAATCTTAGAGTCTGTGTGGGGTAAGGATGTATTTGTGGGAGATAGAACAATTGATGTTCATATAAGAAAACTTAGACGAAAGATTGGAGATTCTTATTTCAAAACTGTGAAAGGGGTCGGATATAAATTTAATAATTAATGCCCTCAAATAGTAATTCAAATCCGTATAGTTTTTCCATAATTACCGCATTATATATTTCTTTAGCAGGCCATATTGTAAAAAACTTAGATGAAATAATAGAAATTAATTGTAGTGGGATTTGTTTTATAAAAAAAACATTAGAAATAGTTTGTTCGATTGATTCACTTTTGAATTCAATTATAATTTTTTTAATCTGCTTTTTTGTTATTCAAATAAGAATGGAAAGAATGTTTTTTAAAAGAATTAAACAAATTTATAAAGATTTAGAATTCAAAACTAACTCAGTTATATCTACATCTAGCATTGTTTCCGACATGAATTCGCTAATGCAAGATGTAGGTAAATTTGCAATACTAAAGAAGGCTGAGATCGAATCACTCAGAAATGAAGATAAGTTTAGAAAAGAGTTTATAGGAAATGTTGCGCATGAATTGAAAACCCCACTTTTTTCCATACAGGGTTATATTTCAAATTTACTGGATGGAGCTATTGATGATAAAGACCTACTTGAAAAGTATTTAAAAAGAGCTGAAAAGAGTGTTGATCGTCTAAGTTATATATTAAAAGATTTGGACCTAATAACACAAATAGAGTCATCTAATTTAAAGTTAAAAATTAATTCATTTGATATCATACCATTAATAAATGAAATTATTGATGAGCTAGAGATAAGTGCTTCCAAGAAAAAAATTAAAATTTTACTTAATAAATATTATGAAAATAAAGTTTTGGTTGAGGCTGACAGAAATAGAATCCAACAAGTATTAACAAATCTTATTACCAATTCAATTAATTATGGTGCCGAAAAAGGTACTACAGAAATAATTGTAAAAAATGATGATGATAAAATTTTAGTTAAAATTATCGATAATGGTTTAGGAATTAGTGATGAACATATGCCGAGGCTATTTGAAAGATTTTTTAGAGTTGATATTAGTAGGAGTCGTAATCATGGAGGATCAGGTCTTGGATTAGCTATAGTAAAACACATAATTGACGCTCATGGTGAGAATATTTATGTAAAATCAGCATTAGGCATTGGAAGTGAATTTTCTTTTACGCTGAAAAAATCTGAGATTAATTTAAAATAATTAGCTTAGTCATTCAAATCAAATATTTTGGGAAGTAAGAATAAATTAAAGAGGTTTAAGGATAACTTAACTTTTAAAAATGTTATTCAACCAGATAGGAAAAAGGTTATAAATGGCAACTTTAAGTTTAAAGGAAATTGGAAAAAACTTGTATTCAAAAATAATAATCCAATTATTGTTGAATTAGGTTGTGGTAAAGGAGAATATTCAGTAGCCTTAGCTAAATTAAACCCTGAGATAAATTATATCGGAATAGACATTAAAGGTGCACGTTTTTGGAGAGGAGCAAAAGATGCAATTAAAAATAAGTTGGATAATGTAATTTTTTTAAGGACTCAAATTGAATTAATTGAAAATATATTTGATAAAAATGAAGTCTCGGAAATTTGGATAACTTTTCCAGACCCTCAAATCAAGATAAAAAGGGAAAAACACAGACTTGTCAACTTAAAGTTTATTGAAATTTACAGAAATATATTACGTAATGGAGGGGTGGTTAACCTTAAAACCGATAGTGAATTTTTACATGGTTATATGCTTGGATTAATTAGTGGAAATGACTTTCTTGAGCTAATTTATTCCAATAATGATATATATAATCAATCTGGATCTCCGACATATGTCACTGAAATTAAGACTTTTTATGAGCTAAAATTCTTAGATGAAAATAAGGCGATAACGTTCATAAGTTTTAGAATTAATTAAATTTATGAATTCCAAAGATTTTTTTCAAAAAGTTTATGAAGTTGTAAAAATGATTCCGTCTGGAAGGGTTAGCACCTATGGTCTAATAGCTAAATATTTAGGCTCAGAAAAAAGCTCAAGAGTAGTTGGATATGCTATGAATGCTTCTCATCAAAATTC
>CESZ01001285.1_pt1 | contig 23597 bp, 18 predicted proteins | sample 531081 | NCBI WGS metagenome assembly CESZ01 (sample SAMEA2621260, study PRJEB7988) | marine metagenome | biome: marine biome (ENVO:00000447); feature: surface water layer (ENVO:00002042); material: "saline water (ENVO:00002010), including plankton (ENVO:xxxxxxxx)" | depth 5 m | reverse complement strand
TATGTCCGTGTTTTTCAATAAGTCAAAAAAACAGCCTTTATACTTTGTTGCTGTGGCGTTTTCTTTGTTTTTTAATAGTGCTTAGTGCCGGCTCCTTGGCAATGGGCTTAAAACGCTTTAAAAACGGGTTTTGTTATCTTCCCATGTAAACGAGAAGAACAGAAACGTCACTAGGTGAAACCCCGGAAACCCTTGAGGCTTGGCCTATTGTTACAGGTTTAATGTCCGAAAGCTTTTCTTTCGCTTCAGTGCTCAAACTATTTAATTTTTTAAAATCTAGGTCTGAGGGTATCTTTACATTTTCTAATCGGCTCATTTTTTCCGCCTGATCTTGTTCCCTTTCTATATATCCATCATACTTCATTTGTATTTCTGCCTGATCCAGAATTTCATCGTGAGAATTCTGGGCAACTAAAGCTTTTGCTTTTGCTTCAAAAGAAAGCTCTAAAAGGTTTTTTAAATAAACTTTTGGCCGCGTAATAATAGACGAGAGCTTGACTTTTTGAGAAATAGGAGCGCTGCCGATGCTTTCTAAAAACGGATTTACTTCAGCGGGTGAAATAGCTATTTTTCTAAGGTCTTTTTTGAAGCTTTTTGTTCCCTCTATCTTTACATTAACCCGACGCATTCTGTCTTCGTTAGCAAGACCGATAGAATACCCTAGTGGGGTAAGTCGAATGTCAGCATTGTCTTGTCTTAATAAAATTCTGTATTCTGCCCTGCTTGTAAACATACGGTAGGGCTCGTCTGTTCCTTTAGTGATTAAGTCATCAATGAGCACCCCTATATATGCTTCGCTTCGAGACAAAAGAAATGGTTCCTTTTTTTTAATCTTTAAGCTTGCGTTTATTCCCGCCATTAAACCTTGGCAAGCCGCTTCTTCATATCCTGTTGTGCCGTTTATTTGGCCCGCGAAATATAGGTTTTCTATACGCTTTGTTTCTAGTGTGTGCTTTAACTGTGTTGGAGGGAAATAATCATACTCAATAGCATATCCCGGACGAAACATTTTAACATTTTCAAAGCCGGGTATTGTCTGCATGGCCTCGAGCTGTATTTCTTCAGGCAAAGACGTGCTAAATCCATTTACATAAATCTCAATCGTGTCCCACCCTTCTGGTTCAACAAATATTTGATGCCTTTCTCTGTCGGCGAAACGGTTTATTTTATCCTCTATACTTGGGCAATACCGAGGGCCAGTACTATTTATTGCTCCATTAAACATTGGAGACCGATCAAAGCCCTTCTCTAATATTTGGTGTGTTGTTGGGTTTGTGTAAGTAATGAAACAAGGGCGTTGTTTTTGAAGAGGCTTCGTGTCTGCAAAGCTAAACTTCGATGGAGAAGGATCGCCTGGTTGTTCCTCCATTTTTGAATAGTCCAAAGACCTGCCGTCAACGCGAGGAGGGGTTCCTGTCTTCATTCTTCCTGATTCAAAACCCAGGTCTACGAGCTGTTCTGTTATTCCTGTAGAAGCCCTTTCTGCTGCCCTTCCTCCTCCAAACTGTTTTTCCCCTAAGTGAATCAAGCCGTTTAGAAAAGTACCGTTGGTAAGTATTACTGTTTTTGATTTGATTTTTATTCCTAGGGCCGTTTCCACACCAACAACCTTTCCTTCTTCAACTATAATACCCGTGCACATGTCCTGCCAGAAGTCCACATTTTTGTTCTGCTCAAGCAACATTCTCCACTCAGTTGAAAACACCTGTCTGTCGTTTTGGCTACGAGGGGACCACATAGCGGGGCCTTTTGATTTATTAAGCATCCTGAACTGTATAGCGCTTTTGTCACTTACGATTCCTGATCCTCCACCCAGCGCGTCTACCTCTCTTAATATTTGGCCTTTAGCAACTCCTCCCATCGCAGGGTTACAACTCATTTGAGCAATGGTATTCATATTCATCGTAACGAGTAGAACATGGCTCCCCATAGTGGCTGCACAGTGGGCGGCCTCACATCCAGCATGGCCAGCTCCTACAACAATAATATCGTAATTTGTTAACATTTCATTTGTTTCACGTGGAACAAAATTAAACCAAAAAAAAAGAATATACCTATTTATGTTCCACGTGAAACAATCTAATTCAGGTAATAGTTTTCCTTCGACCGCATTTCTTTTATCTCTTCAGGGGTTTTATCGTTATATCCGCACAAGTGCAGAACACCGTGGTAAACAACACGCTCTAATTCCCTTTCGAAAGAAACACCCTCTATTAAAGCGTTCTCCTTGACACGGTCAACGCTTATAAAAAGATCACCGCTTATACGGTCCAATGTTGTATATGAAAAGGTGATGATGTCCGTGAAGTAATCATGATTCAAATGCTTTTTATTTAAATCTAATAAAAAACTATCCGAACAAAACACAATAACAATGTTTTCTTTTTTAAACCCCTCATTATCAATTATATATGATATTTTTTGGGTATATCGTTCCAATGAAACATCGAAAGGTTGAACATCCTCAAAAAAACAAGTTGTCATTTGTTGAAGAACAGGGAAACCTCAGTTCCTTCATGCGTAAACTCTACTTTATCTGCTAGATTACGCATTAAAAAGATGCCTCTACCATTTTCTTTTAAAATATTTTCTGGCGCAGTTGGATCTGGTAAATTATCAAAATCGAAGCCTTGTCCTTCGTCTTTTATACTAAAACAAACGTTTTTTTCATTGTCCCTTACTGATACATTAATAGTCAATGCCTCATTCTCTTTATTTCCGTGTTGAATAGCGTTGTTTACAGCCTCGGTTACAGCAATAAGAACATTACCATAAGCGTCCTCATTCACACCAACGCCGGTACACACCTTATCTATTAAGCGCTCAATATCCGCAACCGAATTATAAGAAGAAGTAAGCTTAAGAGACTCTATCACACTATACTCGTCTTTCATTGTATTTACAAAGATTAATTTTCATCGAAATATTCGTTTGCCCTTTCTTTGTAGTATCTCTTGTAAGATGGTTCAGCATAACGCAATAATTCAATTTTCTTTAGTTTTTCTTTGTTATACTCATTAAAAAGGTTTTGGTTACTTTTTTCGGTGTTTTTTCCACTTTTCGATTCTCTTTTTTCTTCAAAACCTCTTTCTATTAATGCTTTTTCGCTTTCTAATAGTCTCGTTAATATTTGCTGTTGTCTATTTATAGTCTCTTTGTTAATGTTTTTATTAATAATGTTTTTCTGCTGTTCTTTGAGCTCTTCTATCAAAGGATTAAGGGCATTTCCCGCTCCTTTTCCTTCTTTATTTAACTTGTTTCTTAGTTCTTCAAGCTTCTTCCTTATTGCAGATTGCTCTGCTGCTATTTTTGCTAAACCTTTACTTCCTATACCACCCGTTCCATTTTCACCACTCTTTCCTTCTTTTTTTCCTCCTTGATTCGCTCCTTTTTTAAGCTGTTCCAATTGGTTTTTCAGCATCTCTTTCATGTCACCAGAGTTCATAGAAGGCCCAGCTTTTGGCTTGCCTTTACCGCCTGGTTTATTGCATTGGCCGCTGCCTGGTGTCATCATTTGCATTTGAGCCTGCATACTTTGCAACACTTCATTTAATAATAATGCTAGGTTATTATATGATGTCATTGCAATTTGTTGGTTTTGAGCTACTTTACCTTTCTTTCTATCACCTATAAAATCAATCGTTTGACCATGACTAAATTCCAAATCAGCTAACTCTTTATCAATAAATGTAGCTAGAACAGGTTGTCGTTTTGCTAAAGCTAATAAACTGTCTTTAACAACTTGAGTGTCATCATTTATTCTTCTCTGAACCCTACCATACTTCCTAAATGCAGGATCATCAACCTGTACTCTATTAATATTATCCATCACAGCCTCTTGTTCGATGCTTAATAAAATTAGAGACTCAAGAATTTTTCTCAAATCTTCCATATCTTCCTCCTGCTGACCCTGAGCCGAATCTTGTTGCATTTTATCTAGCTTTTCGGCAAGTTCTTCCATTTTTTTAGAAGCTTTTTTTTGACTTTTAGATGCTTTTGTTTTTTTGTTTTTTTGTATTTGATCGCCGGCTTGCTGAAGTTCTTCTTCAATAGATTTCTGTTCTTCTTGTGTGTTTTCTATATTCAATGGGTTTTCTAATGCTTTATTTAACTCTTCTAGTTTTTTTAATTCTTCTTTTATTTCATAAAAATCTTTGTTTATTTCCTCTTGATCCTCTATCCTTTTTTCTTGTTTACCTGAGAGTTTTTCTTGTTTCTGTGCCAGCGCTTGTAATTCTTTTTCTAAATCATCTATTTTTTCATTTACTTGCATTTTCTTAAGCATTTCAAGACTTCTATCTAGCTGTTTCTCCATTTCGTCCGCTTCTTGATCTAGCGCATCCATTTTTTCATTTAACTCCTTTTGGTCATTCTTTTTAAGTAATTCTTCAAGTTCTTCTAATAGTTTTTTTAATTCATCATCCATTACTTCATTCAGTAATTCTTCCAATAAATCTTGTTTCTTTAATAACTCTTTATCTAACTCAGAGAGCTTGTTTTTTTCTTGAGTAGATTGCTCCATTTTTTTTTGAATATGCTCAAGTTTATTGAGCAATTCTTGCTGCTGATCTTTAAGGTTTTTTAGATCATTCAGTTTATTCCATTCGTTTGACTTATTGTTTTTTATTTCTTTTTTTAAACTCTTTATTTCTTCCTGAAATTTTTGTGTCGCCCTTAATACATCGTTTATTTCTTTTTTAATGTCTTTTTGCTCGTTTTCCCTCTTCTTATTTAACGATTTTAAATCAGGAAGATCATACGTAAATTGACTACTAAGTGTTGTTTTATTTCCATTATAACCGTCGTTATCTTGAATTGAAAAATAATAACTAATCTCATCGTTCAATGAAATATCCAATTGATTAAAATCGAAATAATACACAAAACTATTTCTAGTTCCATTTACATTTTGAACATTAATTTTCTCTTTTCTAACCTTGTTTTTATTTGAGCGAACTGTATAGTGAAAATTTAAAGAAGTTAAACCATAATCATCGGAAACCACTCCTTCAAAAAAGCATATTCCTTCTTGTAAACTGTCTTTATCTTCCATTACTTGAATAACTGGATACTCATCCTTAATAACCTTGATAACATAATTAAGAGAATCAACCTGATCGGTATATTTATTTTTTAACTTAATTTTTAAAATACCACTCTCATCAAGTAAAATACTATAAATAAAACCAGGCTTATAAAATCTTTTGACCTGTGAATTTAGACTAAGTTGAATCTCAGATACATTTTTTACCCTACCATTCCATTCTATTAGACTTCCTTCAGGAACAGAGAAATCTCCTGAGTTTTTAATAAGCTCGTTTGTTCTATTTAAATAAGATGGATATTTAATCAAAGCATCCCATTTTCCTAAAATACTTTTACCGTGAACATTTACTTTGTAAGAATCACTTTTAAACTTTTTAGAAGATAAAAAAAAGGACTCCTTGTTTTTAGGCTTCCTTAGAACGTATTCAAAAGTATTTGCGCTTAATTTATTCATTATAAATACACCTTGACTAGAATTTATATACAACCTGTCTGGAAAATCTTTACCAACTAAGTTTACTTTCAAATAAAGATCCTCGCCTTCAGAAAGGGTTAATTCAGGGTCTACTAAATAAAACTGATAAGGTGCTTGTAATTTAAATTCTTTGGAAAAATTTAATACACGAAAAGAACCTTGAGTAAAAATCTCAGGTAAAAAATTTAGGAATATAAAAAATAGAAAAACAGCAGGTAGAACGAATTTTAAATATTTCTTGTTTTCGGCATATGAAATACCTTTAGAAAACTTTACAACACCTATGTTTTTTGCCTTTTGCTCTATACTCGCTTTTAACAATTCAACCTGCTCCTTTTCCTGTAAAGAAAGCTTTCTATCTAGTTGAAGTAAATTTGTCAATTGATCAGATATTTCAGGAAACAACAATCCAATCATTTTTGAGGCTTTTTCTGGGCTTAACCGTCTTGACTGCTTAATATAATTGAGTAGGGGAGTCACGCAATAAACAAAGGCAATATATAGATTGAAAAATAAAAAAATGGAAAGAAAAAAGAATCGTACTATAGAATTAAAACGACCATAAAATTCAGCCAGAGAAACAATATATAAAGAACTTAAAAAAATAAAAGAGAATAAAAGAAAACCTTTTAAAAATTGATTTTTATAAAACTTCTCAATAAAGATATTGAGCTCTTCTTTTATGATGTCTAGTTGATTCATTTTTTACTTTATGAACATTATTAGGAGTTTAATATTTTATAAAAAAAAAGTCTAAAGAAATTATTTACTATTATTAAACGTGTTCATTTGTTTATAAAAATAAAGGTCCTTTGAATAAAAAGCAATACCAAACAAATAATAATAATAATGAACAACTTATGAATAAATAACCATTTAAAAAACAAGAACTTAACAGTGAGTAGTCTTTTTAACAAAAATTAAAAAGTGAATAAATAAATTTGATTGTTAATAAAGATTCTGTTGAAAAACTCTTGAAAAAGGGTGTATAAAAAAAAAGAAACAAGCACGTTTATTTTAATCTCGTTTTAGCTTATATAAATAATTTTTTAATGCAAAAAAAGATATATTAAGTTTTCAACGAGTAATTAATACTGCTTGTTTGCAACCTAATTAATTTTAATTTTAATACATGAATAATAAAATAGCAATAGGAGCAGATCACGCAGGGTATAAACTTAAGAGCGAACTCGTTTCTTTTTTAGAAGAAAAGGGTTATAGTGTTACGGATTTTGGTTGCCCATCGGAAGAAAGTATTGATTACCCCGATTATGCCCACCCTGTGGCGAATGCAGTAGAAAAAGAAGGAGTGATAGGTGTTTTAATTTGTGGTTCAGGAAACGGAATAAGCATGTCTGCAAACAAACACAGAGGAATACGCTGTGCATTGTGTTGGACAGATGAAATATCTGCGTTGGCCCGGCAACACAACGACGCCAATGTTATTTCATTACCTGCAAGGTATATTTCATTGAAAGAAGCTAAAAAATGTGTAGATACTTTTTTAAAGACGGAATTTGAAGGGGGCCGACACCAACGAAGAGTGAATAAAATAGCCTGCTCGTAATGTTTAAGGCTGTCGTTGTTTTTTCTTTATTTTGTTTCTCTCTGCAAGGACAACAATACTTGTTTAATAATAAACAAGACTCTGTTTTTTTGTCAGGGATTGTAAACGAGTTTTATGTAAATGAAGGAACGCCTTTGTGTTTTGATGGAACATTAAGGGTTCACCCAACGGATAGAAAAGGCAATTATTTAATAGAGGTTTTAGACACGGTTACTAGGAACAAAGGGCAGCTTAATATTGCGGCCTATGCGGAATCACCAGAAGGAGGCAGAGAAAAAATTTTTATAGACAAGTTTTCTTTTGTTATTAAAAAAGGCCCTTTACCCGCTCTTTGTTTAGGTAAAGCTGTCTCCGGAGAAAGTCCCAATACGGCTAACCTAGCGCTAAGTGTTTGTTTTTCAGAACAGTGGCCGAAAGCAAACTATCAAATTACAGAGATCTCCATAGCTTTAGACAAAAAAGAGGCAATAACGATTAAGGGCAATCAGCTAAACCAAACGGTTATCAGAAAAATAAAAAGCCTTTTCACAGGTGCAGAGTTGCGAATAAGCGTGGTTTATAAAGACCTATTGCTACGCGCAAAAAGAATTAATGGGGTGTTCTACTTATGATGTTCTGAAAAAATCTTGGGCAATACCATCAGCAAAAAGAAAGCCATCTCCTGTTAAACACAAAGAGCCCCTTTCTTTTTTTATTTTTCCTTCAGAAAGATAGTTGTTCAACAGTTTTTTTTCATTTGTTGAAAAACCCCCGAGCGCCTCAATGCTTTTTTTTGATACGCCCCATCGTGTTCTGAACCCCGTAAGAAAAAGCTCGTTCCACACGTCTTTATCACAAAGGAACTCTTCTTCATGAAACCGTATATCTTCTTCAATTTTTTTTATATATGTTTTATTGTTTGAAACGTTCCAGCGCCTGTATCCTAAGCTAAAAGAGTGTGCAGAGGGGCCAACACCGATATAGCCAACACCTTTCCAGTAGGCACTATTGTGTTTAGAATATTTGTTTTTTCGAGCAAAATTGGACACCTCATATTGTTCAAACCCAGCGCTTTTAAGTTTAGAAACAAGAAGTTTATACTGCTGCTCAATTACAAGGTCTTCAGGGATAACGCGCCTTCCTTTTTTTACCTCTCGCTCAAGCTTTGTTCCTTTTTCAACAGTAAGACAATAAGCAGAAACGTGTGTTATATTAGAAGAAACAACACGCTCAAGATGTGACCCCCAATCTTTAATTGTTAGCCCAGGAAGCCCATACATGATGTCTACCGAAATGTCTTTAAACCCACTAGCAGAAGCGCTTTCTAGACACTCAATCGTTTGTCCTGCAGAGTGTCCACGGTTCATCCAATCAAGGTCCGATGGCTTAAAACTTTGCAAGCCCACACTAAGCCTGTTTATCCCTAGTTCTTGCCATTGATATAGCGATTCAAAAGAAATGTCTTCGGGATTGGCTTCAAGCGTGATTTCTACACAACTATTTATAGAGTAATTCTGTTTTATAGTGTTGAGTAAAAAAGCGAGTTCTTTTATTGTAAGGAGGCTAGGGGTACCCCCTCCAAAGTAGATGCTAAGAAGGGGAGCCGAAGACTCCCCTTTTCTCGATATAATTTCTTTAGCAATACCCGCGACCATTTCTTCCCTATAAGAATCAAAGTGAGTAGAGAAATGGAAATCGCAGTATGAGCATTTTTTTGCGCAAAAAGGAATATGCACATAAAAACCACCCACGCTTTTCTTATTTAATCGTAAACCTTCTAATAGCCGGTTCAAGACTCTCGCCAGAAACCCTTACCAAATAGGACCCTCTCGCCCAGCCCTCTGTTGGAATCGTCGTTTTAATGTTTTCTATCTGACCTGAACAGATTGATTTTCCCGAAAGGTCTGTTATTTCATACTGATTATTAAACCCTCTTGTTTGAAGCACAACATAGTTGGTCGCTGGGTTTGGGTATACAGAAAGAAAAGCACTTTGATCCGAGGAAATTCCGACAGTGGCGTTTTTTACAACGGAGCTTTCTTGTCCTTCAAAGTTTGGATCAGCAAGAGAATAAATAACAGCGCCAAAATTATCCAGAAGCTCAAGATCTCCATTTGTACCTCCCCACTGCTCAGAATCGATACCATCTCCATAGTAATCATATATAGTAAAGGTGTAACACTCAACGGAAGAAAGAGGAACGTCCCACTCATAAGCCGTGTTGTTTTCAAATGCGTTTGTTGGGTCTGGGTCTGGGTCTGCGTTTCCCGTGTCAAAGTCTCCTGAAACGTTTTCATTTCCTTCGCTCCAAATAACATTTCCGCTACTATTGGTTATTTCCATGTATGTTTCCTCGGCGTAATCGTCAGTCAATAACGAAACGGTCACGTAAACAGCTGTTTCAGGATAAGCAGCAATGGAAATTGATTCATTGGCAATATTGTTGTTAGAGTTCTCGTCCGACTGGTTGTTTGGGTTATTAACCTCAACACTAAGCGTGTGGTTTCCTGTTCCTAGGGTAACAGAAGGCAATGTTACTGTCTCGCTTTGGTATTGAGCAAGAGACCCGGTCCAGTTAAATGTTTGGTTTGCGGCTCCATCAATACTGTAGTTAATTGTGGCCGAGTTTAAGGTCTCGGAGCCGGGGTTAGAAAGGTCGAAGCTGGGTATAAACTCTGACCCACAAACAGCGGTTTCATTTAATGATGCGTTCGACACGCCCGCGTCAAACTGTGTTGCACTTGCTCCAGAAGGGTCATAACCATCAACAAACCCGGCACCTAGACCGTTAGGGTCTAACCAGTGTTTTAACTGGTTCGTTGTGTTGCTTCCTGGCGGTTCCCAAGACATTGAAACACGACCATAATAGTCTGGTGAGTTTAGGTTGTTACACGAAGCCCCTCCTCCCCAAAGCTGACCAATGATTCGGTGGTTTTGGTCAAACAACGGCGAGCCAGAAGACCCCCCTTCGGTTGTGGTATTTCTGTCCCATCGAACCGTCCATGTTGAATTTGCTTCAGACGAACCCATTGATTGCGAAACAGAGGCGGCATCATCATCGAAAGAAATTTTCTTAATGTCACCGGCTGGGTGATGAATACAAACAGTAGTTGATGGAGTATTTCCTGTATTGTCCCAACCTGCGAAAAACGGGCTATAACTTGCAGGAACAGATCCACTTGTCAGCCCCCCTGTAATTTCAACCAAACAAAAATCCGTAGGTGTTCTTCTTGACCGAAGAGTTGCTCCGCTTAAAGAAACAAAAGATGGCGAGCCTCCGGGGTTGTTGCAGTTTTCCGCTTGCCAGTTAAACCGAAAAATCCAATTTGCTGGGTTTGAATAACAATGGTTCGCTGTTAATACATAAGGCGTTCCGTCGTTAGCGGTGTTGTTTATAAGTGCGCCCGTGCAAAAACCACTGCTCCCAGAAACAAGCATTACCACACTATTTCTTTCATTTACCCATGTTGCGCCATCCGGGCAGTTTGCATTCATGTTGCAGGATCCCGAGCTTCCAAAAGCCTTCTCTGCAAATTCATTCGCTGTTCTGTAGCCATGTGTGACTGTGTTTATATTTACAGAACCAAATGGGTTTCCTTGCGGAATAAAATATTCAACAATTACTTTGTTTCCCGGAACAAGCTCTGTCCCAAGCTCTCCCTTATAGATGTGATTTTGATTAAAAGAGCCGAGAATAAAATCTTTTTTTGGATTATAGACATAAAGCTGGTTGCCTTCAGGAATTTCTGTCTCAGTAAAAGTGAGATTAACAGTTAATGCTTCTTCACAAGAGATTATAATTCTCCAAATCTTAGATCCGTTTGTTGTTTCAATCCAAGACCCGGAGTTGTTTAGGTTCAGCTGAGTGTAGTTGTTGTGACCAAACCTCCAAGGAGCGTCTCCTTTTTGATCAGTTATAGCATCTTCTGCTTGAAGAGTATTGATGTCAGGCGTGTCAAAAACCCATGTTTCAATGTCTTTTGTGTTTAATCTTTCTTTGAAGGTCTTAGGCACTCCTCCATCTCCCTGAATTGTTTGTGCAAAAGAAGAGATAGAAATGCAGGATGTTAAAAATAAGGTTGTAAATAGTTGTTTCATTTTAGTTTAGTTGTTGTGTAATTTGTTAAGGTTTAAGGTGTTACTCGCTTAATACTACATCCTTTCGGAGGAGTGCTTGCGGGTTTTATTTTTTTTGAATTAAGATGGCTGTTAATTGCATCTTTTAAATAATAAGATTCTCTTTTTCTTTTCCCGTCCCAGATGTTATCTATAGACCCGGAGTAAATGAGTTCAAACTGGGCGTTGTAGAAAAAAACATGCGGAGTTGTCTTGGCAAGAAGTTCATTAGCGAGGCTTGATCCTACATCCAAAAGATACGACATCTTATAATTGTTGTTTTTGGCGTGGATTTCCATTTTCTCAAAAGCGTCATCCCCTTGTCTTTTTGCTTCGTTTGAGTTCATTAACACAAAGCCAATATTGTTTTTCATTGACGTATCAAATAGATCATTGTATTGTTTCTCCCAACCAGGAAAGTGTTTACTTCCAACAACAAAAGGACATGTGTTGCAGCTAAAAACAATAATTAAACCATTTTGCTTCATTTCTTGAACAAGCGAAGCGCTCGGCCCATTGGCGTTTTTATAAGTTGTTTTTGGAGTTTTTAATAGAGATCCGATTGGCGCTTGAGACCACGAACAAGTAAAAACAAAGAGAGAAAAAAGGGTATAAAAAAAGACTTTCAACATGAGTAATAATTGTAAAGCATTAAAGTTACACCTTTTCCAATAAATATAAAAATGAGGCTTTTTTGAATCCAAAACGATTACATATCTTTACTTTAGAACCATAATATACCTATGAAGCCTTTTGTAATCGGAATTTGTGGAGGAAGCGGGTCTGGAAAAACAACGCTTCTTAAAAAGCTTAAACAAGCCCTAGGCGAGGAGGAGGTGTCTGTTTTTACAATGGATAATTACTATTTACCAAAAGAGCAGCAGGCCATAGACAAGAACAATGTTGTTAATTTTGACCTTCCTACAGCGCTTGATGAAAAAAAACTAATAAAAGACCTTTCTACTTTAATTGATGGCGAAAGCATAGAGGTGAAGGAGTATTTTTTTAATGCCCCTGTAAATGATACGAAAACAGTCTTAATTCACCCAAAAAAAATTTTAATTGTTGAGGGGTTGTTTTTGTTTCATTTTAAGCCCGTAAAAAACAAGCTTGATTTTTCCATATACGTAGAAGTTGAGCGAAAGCATCAGTTATCACGACGAATAGAAAGGGATCAGAAAACACGGGGTTATACCAAAGAAGAAATTACCTATCAATGGTATGAACACGTTGTTCCTTGTTTTGACAAATACATTCTTCCTTACAAGCATGAAGCGACTTTTGTTTTTCAAAACAATGATGCGGCTAAAGAAGGCCTGGATAAGCTAAAATCAACATTAAGGAAACTGATCGAATGAAGCATCTGAAGAAAATATTTTCCTCTGATTACGGCGCTTGGTATATGTCTTTAGCGCTTCTTTTGGCGGGCACTTTCGTTTTAATAAATGTTTTTTGGAGGCCAGAAAGTATCGATGTTAAAACAACACAAGCGAAATTTTTAAAACAAGAAAAAAAGGCTGAACTGGCAGCAAAAAACCTCTTGTTGGAGTCGCTTCAAGGAGAGGTTTATAGTGAAAAAGAAGACACCTCCTTAATTTATCACGTATATCAGAATGACTCCCTGAAGTATTGGAGTTCAAACAAGATGCCGGTCCCTAGACTCTCTTCTCTGAGCTTCCCATCGGAAGGCCTAGTTCATCTTAAAAACGGCTGGTATTATTCCTGCTTGGCAGAACACCAAGACCATATTGTGGCTGTTTCTTTTTTAGTAAAACAACGCTACAGGTACCAAAACGAATATTTACGAAACCACGTTAGCAAGGAAATTAGTGAGTCTTTTTTTCTATTAACCCTTGACGAACAGGAAGGACAAGTCGTTTTAAACAGTAAAGGAGACTATTGTTTTTCAATATCAAACCCCGTTTATTATGGTAAAACTAAATCAAGAAGCCTTCTTTTTCTTGGGCTTACCTCATTGGTGTTTTTGTTTTTGAGTTTGACTCAACTTAAAAAACCGCTTGCAAAGCGTGCGGGTTTTATTACACTTTTCGTTTTAATGTATTTACTAAGCATTTCAGGATTACTCTCTTCTGACGTTGTTTCCGCTCAGGTTTTTGCTTACAACGCATATGTTCCAAATATTTTTTCTGTTTTTGTTTTGTTTTCAACCTTAAGCTGCCTTCTTGTTTCTTCCGGTTTTAAAAAAACCGTTTTAAAGTCTGTTCCGCCCATTTTTCAGGTTCTTTTTTTAGTTCCTTTGTGGTGGTTGGTTGAAGGGACAATACCCTTTGTTTTAAAAAGTTCTTCTATCCCGATCGGACTAGATAATCTTTTTGAGCTCGAACTTTTTTCTTATCTGATCATCTTTTTTTATGTGCTTTTGTTTTTGGCATACAATTCATTTTTTAAATCAGTATTTAATAGCTTAATTAAGGGCCCAGGACCAAGGATGGTTGCTGTTTTATTTTTAGCTTGTATCCTTTCGGTGGTTCTGGAGATTACAGTTTTCAATAGCTCTTCTTTGTCAATGTGTCTACCACTTTGTTTAACCGCAACAGGAGTTTTGTTTTTTAATAAAAAGGCATTTAAACAAAGGCTTTTAAGGTCTGTTTTTTCAACTGTGTTTTTGTCTGCCGCCTTGGTTTCTCAAATCACAGTTAATAACGTAGTTAAAGACCTTGAAACACGACAGGTTTTGGCGAAAAAAGTTCTAAATGAAAGGGATAGAGAACTTGAGATAAAATACAAAGCGATGACCCTCGAGCTGGAAGCCGCGCCATTTTTACTCAACACCTCTCGAAGGAAGCAAGAAAATCTCACGCCATCGCGGTTTTCTTACGTTTTAGAGCATAAGTTTTTTAAGGGTTTTTGGGAGGGTTACGAGTGTTCTTTTAATTTTTACAACGCGGACCAAAAAGGAATTGTCGTTCGAGACAATATGTCTTTTTCTGATTGGGAAAAACTAATAGAAACACACGGAAAAGCATCTGAAATTTGCTCAAATGTCTACTTTATACCATCCTCAAAAAACGGTTTTAACTATGTTGTTAGACAGCCTGTTCGCACAAGCGAATCTAAGCGGTCTGTGCTTTTTATAGGGCTTAAATCTAAGCTGATTCCTGAGGAAATAGGATTTCCTCGCCTTTTGATTTCAAACAAAGCACACACTTTAGACTATTTAAAAAAATACTCTATTGCGAAGTATAAAGAGGGCAAGCTTTTCAAGTCTTTTGGGTCATATAGCTACCCTGTATACCTCAACAATTTTTCAGAAAAAACCTCGCCTCACATGGTTTTTGAGGGGCAAAGCCATTACGTTTTAAGAGGTGTTCATAAAAATGCCGTGGTGCTTTCTAAGAAACAGCCTGAAGGGCTTGCGTTCTTTACACCTTACGCATACATTTTTTGCCTAATGGGAATTGTTCGTCTTTTATTTTTATTGCTAATTAGAAATTCAAACGACAATGAAAAACAAGCTGTTTCTCTAGCGTTTAAAATACAAGCAATTCTTGTGTCAATGGTAGTGCTTTCTCTTTTTCTATTTGGAGCTGGTAGCGGACTTTTTGTTAAAAACCAATATAAAAACTATAATAAGCGAGTTATTAATGAAAAGCTTCAGTCTGTTTCAGAAGAGTTGAAAAATAAAATCGCAAAAATGGATCGCTTTGATATTGCGAAGGACGGTGTTTTTTTAGAAAAAACACTCAACAAACTTTCGCGGGTGTTTTTAACAGACATAAACATTTATGATGTAGACGGATTTTTAGTTTCCTCTTCAAGACAGCAGATTTTTAACCTTGGACTACTAAGCAAACAAATCAACACGAACGCATTTGAAAGCTTAAACAACAGAGAAAAAGTACACTTCTCTCAGCAGGAAAATATAGGCGAACTCTCCTACACGTCATCATATATGCCTGTATATAATAAAGAACTTAAAACCTTGGGCTATATTAACCTTCAGCACTTTGGTCAGCAAGAAGATTATGAAAATCAAATTCAAGGTTTTTTAGTGGCAATTATAAATGTCTTTATGTTCCTGTTGGCAATCTCAATCATCCTTTCTTTGGTTATCTCAAATTGGCTAACACAACCGTTACAGGTACTACAGGAAAGCCTTTCAAAGTTGCGCCTTGGAGAACAAAACAAGAAAATAACCTACGTTGCTAATGATGAAATAGGATCAATTGTGGAGCTCTACAATGAAAAAATAGAGGAGCTTGAGCGCGCTGCGGATCAGCTGACAAGAACAGAGAGGGAGTCTGCCTGGAGAGAGATGGCAAAGCAGGTGGCACATGAAATAAAAAACCCGCTTACACCAATGAAGCTCAGCGTACAACATTTGCTTCGAAGCTATGACATTGAAGACCCAAAAGGAAGCCTAGAAAAAATTAAAAAGGTTGTAGACGGTATTATTGAGCAAATAGATGGTTTGGCAAGAATAGCCAATGAGTTTTCAAATTTTGCACGCATGCCAGAGCCACAAAAGGAGCTACACGACCTTGTTCAACTCGTTCAAAACACGGTAGTGGTTTTTCAGGGCAACCAAAAATACCAACTTGAGTTTAACCCCATGTTTAAACAAAAAACAATATCCATAGACAGAGACCAAATGGTTCAGGTTTTAAACAACCTTATAAAGAACTCGATTCAATCTTTTCAAAACAGGGGGCACGGAACAATTAAGGTGCTACTTGAAAATAATGAGGAAAAAAGCGGGGTAACCCTTTCTATAATAGATAATGGCTGTGGAATAGACTCCGAGAACAAGAAGCGTGTTTTTATTCCGCGGTTTACTACAAAGTCAACAGGCTCAGGAATAGGCCTTTCTCTTGTGAAACAAATCATTGAAAACCATGGGGGAGAGGTTTCTTTTTCCTCCAAAGAAGGCGAGGGAAGTGTTTTTAGTTTTTTCCTTCCCGATTAAGGTTTAAAAAGGAGTCGGTGAGCAAACTGTTATCTCTTTGTTTGTTTTGGGGTGTATAAAAATCAATTTTTCGGCATGTAGATACATTCTCTCCTGATGCCTTCCATATAAGTCATCCCCCACAATAGCCATGTTTAAACCATCATGAAAAGCCGAATGAGCACGAAGTTGATGGCTTCTTCCGGTTTTGGGATAAAAACGCACCCTAGAAACCCCTTTATCAACCCATAACAGCTCATATTTCGTTTCTGCATACTTGCCCCTTTCAAAGCAAACTAACTGCCTTGGGCGGTCGTTATAATCTGTCGCTAAAGGAAGAATAATTTCCCCCTCTTTCTGAGCGAGCACACCATCTAACAACGCTACGTATTCTTTTTTTATGCTTCTTTTTTCGAATTGCATTTGCAGCGCGGCAAGCGATGTTTTGTTTTTTGCTAAAAGCAAAACACCAGAGGTTTGGCGGTCTAGCCGATGAACAGGGAAAAGGTCGTAAGTTGCTGAATTTTCTTTTTTCAATACGCTAATAACGGATTGTTTTATGTTTTTTCCCGGAACAGACAATAAGCCGTGGGGCTTATTCACTACAAGAACCTCCTTGTCTTCATATAACACATCGATAACCTTGTTTTTTTGATCTTCGCCAAGAGGGTTCTGCTTTATTTTCACACCTTTTAACATGTGGCCTAGAATTGGCTCACACTTTCCCCTGCAAGCAGCATAGTGTGTGTTGTGTTTACGAAGCTGTTTTTTCGGAGGGGCTCCCCACCAAAACTCTGTAAAAGTAATTGGTTTAAACCCTAGCTTGTAGCAGCTTTGGAGCAAACGAGGTCCTGAACACTCTCCAGCGCCCGACGGGGGAACACCTTGGTAAGCGCCCTTAAAAAGAGAGAACAAGTCTTTTTTTTCTCCTTTGAAGTTTAAAAAAGAAGCCGCTTTAAAAACTTGCTCTTGTAGATTCTTTGATTTTTCAGCTCTTTTAGCTTTGAGGCTTTTGATGTTTTTTTCAAGCGTTAAAAAAGCATCTTCAAGGACCAACAAAGCAGCGCTTCGTTGTTTTTTTTCCTTCTTATATGCGATTTGTTCTAGTTTGCTTTCAAGGCTTAATTGAGAAAGTTTATCAATCTGTATTTCGCTTGCCTTTTCGAAAATAGATACTCTGATTTGTTTTCGTTTAGCCTTGTTGGTTTTTATTTTTTGACGGCTTGAGGCAATAAACCGACCATGTTCTTTCAATGCGTTTTGGTAATCTTTTTTTGCCTTTATAAAATCTGGCATAGCAGAGAGTCTTTCTATTTTTTCGGTAAGAACATCTAGTGCTTTTTCTTCCCGTTTGAAAAAGCCGTCTTTTTGATGCACGTCTACAACAGGAGGAACAAACCCCTTTGGTTTTTCGTTATTCTTTAGCTTTCCCGAATACCCCATTAAAAAACCGAGTTCGCCATGTTGATATTCCACAACTAAGACGCCAAACATTTTACCTTGCTCATTAAAATCATGTTTGGTGTTTTTTCCAAGCAACTGTTTTACTTGCTCTGCCGCTTTGAGCGCTATGTCATCAGGTTTGTGATAGAAAGGAAAAGGAAAGGCTTTTGGCCATGCTGAAAAAGCAATAGGTTGATCAAAGAATTGAAGCAGCTCGTTTTTATCCACGGCATAAAACTACAAAGATGTTTGCTTGCAATCTCCTATTATGTATAAGCGAGTTAAAAATTGTTTACCGTATAATCTTGAATAGTTTCATGCTACTTCCACAAGAAACGCTAACCGTGTATGCTCCTTGGTGCAGTGTTTGTACATCAAAATAAGCAATCGTTTGTCCCGGTGTAATACTTGTGCTTCTCACAAGCTTTCCCGTTGCAGAAAATAGCTCAACAGTAATTTTTTCTTTCACTATCCCATTGGCTTGAATAGCGACAAGGTCCATACTTGGGTTTGGAAAAACATCGAACCCTAAACTCTTGAAGCCGTTGTTTATACCCGTTGTCGGGGGAGTATATATCGTAGCAGAACCGGGGACGTTGTTGACAGAGGCGTTTGAATATACCCCGTAAAACGTTGGTCCAACAGCATAAGGGTAAGCTGAATTGTGGTTTTCATCGACTGTGCAGAAGTATGCGTAGGTGCCATTTGGGTATTCGGGGGTCACACAAGTTCTTCCATTGTGCTCATCTAAAAAATCCTCATCAGCATGGCTAACATACTCATAATCTTCTCTGAAGTAACCTAAAAAAAGCTCCTGAGGGCCTCCGTTTGGCCCGTTGACATTGACAATTTGTCCGACATCAGGGCCGTTTGTTCTCGTTGTGATATTTTGAAGTTGATAACTGGTTTTCATTCTTACGACACCACCAGATCCGTCACTATTTGCGAAACCGTAAGCACCGTAAATAGGATATCCGTCATAGGCAAAACCAAGCAGTGGTGAATGAGCACTTACATCAATAGCATACAAACCCTCTGCGTCATATAGATTACAAATTGTGGAGACAACATTGAGGTCTAAGTCAAAAGCAGAAGGGTTTTGGTGGTGGTGGTAATTCCCCATTGCCGGATGGCCTTTAGAGCAATCAAAACCTTCCATTTCGGCAGGTATTGCATCTCTATTCCAATCCATTGTTGCTCCCATTCCTCCGGGGCAAGGCGGGTTTCCTGGACCACCACATAGTGCATTTGTATTTGGGTTCCAGGCTACACCGTCACGATAATCATAAAGAGAAACACCATTTATAAACACACCAATACTTCCCGCGGTCGTCGCTGTTGGGTTTCCTGTGTTGGGCGATGGGTTCAGTGGAAACTTATAAACCCTGCCTTGTGCCTCAGCATTTGATGGGTTGAAGTCAAGGTAGGGCCCAGTTGTATATGAAGGAACACCCTCGGTTGTTACAAAAACATTTGTATTCGTATAAGCGACTTGTTGACAATTCACCAAGATACCGTTTCCAAGGGGTGTTGAGTTTCCTTCTGTGTAATAAGAACCCGTTTGAGTTGTGTTTTGCAACCAAGAGGTAATTTGCGGGCCTTGAGAAAAGGAATCAAAGGCAAAAAATAAAAGAGTAAAAAGGAATAGCGTGTTGTTTTTCATGGTTTGTTTTTAGAGTTAGACGAAGAGATTAATTAAATCCTTTTTATCATTATTTTACTTTGAAGCTATGACAACTGTCATAACCAAAAACCTTATGCTTTCCGTCGCTTACGGATACCTTGTAATAGTACTTGCCGGGGTTTAAAGAATTGCGACCAATGATACAAGTTGTCTTTTCTAGATTTTTGATGTACGTGATTTTGCCTTTGAAACGCGCGTCCGAACAAAACTGAACATTGTAACGGAGATCGTCGCCGTTTGGATCTATTGACGCATCCCATGTTAGCCTAATATCACCTTTGAACGAACCTTTTGGTCGATGAATGGTAAATGATGTCGGAAAATGATCGAACTGATACTTTAAACTATCATAACGCTGAACAATAAATGATCTAAGGCCCTCAACTTCGTTTCGAAATGAGGCTAAAGATTGACCGCATTTTGTGTCATGTTCGACATAAGGAAGTAATTCTTTTTCCAAACTATCAATCATTGGACCCACATGCAGAATATTAAAAATAGACTTGTGCAGTTCGAAGGTTCGTTTTTGAATATCTCGAAAGATGGGCGCACAAATAATAGCGCGTTCTAGAATGGGGTTGCCAGGCAAGCTCGCAGATCTCCGCTCTCGATGCGAGCCTCGATGGTAGTGCATATCTAGCTTGTCAAGACAAAATGTTTTATCTAAGTCCCAAGGCCACATCTGCCACTTTTGCGAAGCTAAATCATAATACAGGTAGTAATTGTGGTAATAAGTACTGGAGTTTGAAATCAGCAGGTTCATCGAGAGGATATTAACCATAGCATCGTAGTCAAAAGTTCGGCGAACCCATTCGTAGTATAAACTATCTGGAACATTGTTAATATCAATACGAAGCTTTTTAAGCTCTGCTAAAGGAACTTCTTCTACACCATTCTTACTTTCCCAATTTTTATCTGGCTCATCTGATAGGCTAAGGTTTGCGCCGTCTCGTGTGGCTTTATATAAAAAGTTATTTGTATCAAGCTTTCGCTCTTTTAAAAAGGCTTTGTCCAGGTTCTCAACCCATAAATAAATCCCGTCCAAGGTGTCATTTATGTTAACCAACACATGTCTTGTTTTGAAGCAGGTTTGACCTGATTCCTGGAACAACCTTGTCGCAAGGTATTGTCGCATAAATGTGGCGTCAGAAACCTCTGCGTTCAAATTTAATATTTGACTATTGGATAATAAATTCACCCCTTTGGGTAAGGCAATTTTAAGGGATTTTTTGAAAAGCTTACGTGAGGAGTCTCCTCGCAAACGCAGACGCACTAAAACGCGGTTTTTTGATTCCAACAGGATTTTAGCCGAAATCCATAGGTCTTGTCGGTATTGGTTATAAATGCGGTAAAAATCAGCCTTGTCGAGTTCAAGGTGCAGTGTAATCAATTTGTCATTATCACTAGAAAAAACCCTTGAATTTAGGCTTGATATGACGGGTGTTTTTATTTGTGTAAAAGAGGCCTCAACAGTTGTTGCTGAAAACAACAATAAGAGGAATAAAGATAGAAGAGCCTTTTTCATAGTGTTTCAAGTAGGACTAAATATACGTCTTTATATCTCGACTGTTAAGTCTTTGTTTTTTAAGGACGTTAATATGAGTTTACTTTTTAAAAAAACATCAATCTTCTAATAGTTTGTTTTTAAGCTTTTCCGGAAACGAATACGTTGGGTTAAACACGAAACGGTCATCATTCAGGGTCAACAAAAAGGCAATAAGGTCTGCACGCTCATTAAAGCTCAATACAATCGGTTTTTCAAGGTCGTTTTTTCGGTCACAACCATTTTGTTCATCGGAAGCATAATGATCCAAAACGTCATGTAGCTTTGCAAATCTTCCGTCGTGCATATAGGGGTAGGTATAGCTTAGGTTTCGTAAAGAAGGCACTTTGAATTTATAGCGGTCTTCCTTTTGTTTGGAAACTAAAAATCGCCCCTTATCATCGAGCGATGAGTCAACAGGAAGGTTGTTGTCCATAAATTCTCCGTTCGTAAATAGGGGCTCTGTATGACACTTGCTACAATGTTGATCAAATAGTTTATATCCTGACACTTCTTGATGGGTAAAATCTGCAACCCCTTCCTTGACAGAATCATATTTAGAGTCAAAAGAGATAATGCTAAGCTCAAATGCGGCGAGAGCCTGTAATACTCTTCGGCTATTTATAAGTGAGTCTTGATATGTGTTAAAAAATTCCTCTCGATAAAAGCTAGACGACCGAAGTTTTGATAGGAGCTCTTCCATGCTTGAGCCCATTTCTTTCGGGTCGTGCAAAGGCGCTAAGGCTTGTGCATCAATATGGTGAGTCGCCCCGTCCCACATGAAATCTTTTTTCCAGGCTAAATTGAAAAGCGCGGGAGCGTTTCTAGTGCCTATAGAATCAAAGATGCCGTGGCTTAGCTGATGGTCGGTATGGGCAAAAGCGTTGTATGAGTTGTGACATGAGGCACAAGAAACCTGATTGTTCCCCGATAATATATTGTCATAAAAAAGGAGCCTTCCCAAAGCGACTGTATCGTTTGTCTCAGGGGAAACAGGAAGAGAATAGTAGGGTGTTGGCAAGTAGGAGGGGGGGTTGGGGTTTCCTGTTTTCACAGCAAACGCCACAAGAAAAAAGAGCACGAAAAAAAGTAAAACCCTTCTACTGTACATAGAAGCAAGATTTTGCACTTTCCATAAAAAAAACAGCCTTTTCATTTGGGCTCATAATCGTGTGGTCTTCTTTAAGGTTGATGGTAGTCATTAGTTTTTTGAGGTTGAAAACAACAGTTTTTTGTTCCCCGCTGATTTTAAGCTCAATGTTTTGAGCTGTTCGATAGGGTTTTTGAAACCCGCCCAGATGCAGTTGAAATTTATTTTTCCTCGTACGACATTGGTTGGAGACACCCTCTAATTTAAAATTGATATATCCGCTTTGCCAGGTCCAATACATTCCTCTAATTGGGTCTAATGGACCCTCTCCGATTCCTTGTGCAGATGTATTATTATCCACGCCTAAAACAAACTTTAAAACGCCTTCTTTTAAGTCACTTCCCTCTTGTCCACTTATATTATTGCTTTGCAGATGATCTTGATTGAAATCTATTAAATAATGTTCCTGTTCAGCGCTCCAAACTATTTTTCTTTCATGTTCTATACGCACATTGCTAATGTAAAAACGCAGCGCGCTAATTGAGTCTTGGGAGTCGAGACGCAGGGGAACCGAAACAGAAGAGTCCGTCGATAAGCTAAAGTTTAGCTGCGCTTTTGTAAACGTTAGGGTTGTCGCTCCGAACAGAACCAATAGTGATGTCCGCATTATTTCTTGGGAGCTTTAAAGAAGATGTTCTGTATCTTTGGCGTGAGTGCATCAAACTTCTTTTTTTGCGCATCATTACAAAGGGCCCTGAGCGACAGGAAGTGGAGAAAATGCGTTTGCTCTATTCTAAGCTGAGCCTCTGAAATATTTCCTAAATTCCCAACTCCCCCCTCCTTATTCAGGGCTGTATAGTAGAGCGCTCTCTCCTTTTTTATTTTTTCATTCAGTTTATGGATACTTTTTCTATGCGCATCAATTAAAGTGTCATATAAGGCAATTTGCTCCTCTGAAAAGCCAAGTTCCTGTATGATTACTTTTCTAGGATACTCTTTTTTGGGTCCTTTTAAAAACGGAATAGAAAAAAGGACAACGTGACTCAGTATAAGGGAAACAATCACGATAAGGTATATTTTGTTTTTACTCATAAAGGTCGGTTTGATAGATGAATTGAGAGGGCTCATCCTTATTTACAAATTTATTGTCCTCCAAGGAGACATAAAAATTACTGCCAATGAGGAGTGTTATACCTGCTGCAATAGTAAACAATTGAAGCGTACTTAATTTGTCTTTTTCATATGCTTGTATTTTATCTAAAGTACTTTCATAAAGACGAGGTCCTGGCTGAACAACACTTATTTTTTTAAATAATTCAATTGGATCTTCCATTGCTTTTATATTAGACGTTTTTTTTGTTTTTTTCCTTTTTTATGATGGTTAGAAGTGACTTTTTCGCCCTCTGAAATAAAGACTCTAAAGCCTTTTCTTTGACTTCTAAAACCTTTGCGGCCTCTTTTTGACTCAGCCCCTCAATTTTTAACAAAATGATGCTTGATTTTTGCGCGATTGGGAGCTGATTTAAGGCTGAGAAAAGACTTCGGTAAGCCTCCTTCTCTTCAAGCAAAACACCAGGGTGCTTCCATTCGCTTTTGTGTTTGGGAACATTGGACTCATTAATAAGTAGCCGAAGTATAGGCCTTCTGTTTCGCTTGCGTAAATAATCAATTGAAGTATTGATAGTGATTCTGTAAACCCACGTTTTTATTGAGGAATTGTTTTTAAAGCTTTCTTTTTTATGATACAC
>CESZ01007832.1_pt1 | contig 23739 bp, 18 predicted proteins | sample 531081 | NCBI WGS metagenome assembly CESZ01 (sample SAMEA2621260, study PRJEB7988) | marine metagenome | biome: marine biome (ENVO:00000447); feature: surface water layer (ENVO:00002042); material: "saline water (ENVO:00002010), including plankton (ENVO:xxxxxxxx)" | depth 5 m | reverse complement strand
GTGGTCGTGCCGGCCATGCAACCGTGGCATGCTCGTCCAATCTTGACGAGGTCTCTTCCATCGTGATAGCGCGATTCGGGCCAAGCGCCATCCATCGTGCTGCAGCCACTCCCCTCGTGTGCAGTTTCGAGATAGAACACTTGTCGGGTTTCATCTGGAGCGTTGACTTTCTGATACCCCGACCAGGGGTCAGACATCCAACTTCCCGAGTGGGTGGCGTTCACGATGATGTTTTCACAGTGGTCAAAGATGCCGTTGGAATTGAAATCAACGGCGCTCCCCTCGACATAAATTCCCCAACCTAAATCGCCTTGCCCGTCACCGTCTTCAATGTCCAAGGTTGCGGAGGTCATACCGTCGCTGAGCCCCTCACCCAAACCGGCGATAAACAAAGGAATGCTCGGTGCGAGCAGAACCATACCGATGAACAAAGCGATTAATGCCGACCGCCGACTTGATTCAAGGACGGCTGGGTCAACCGATTGAGGCGGCTTCACATCGAAGTCTTTCCGTTCGTGGAGGGCGTGCCCTCCGTTGGAGAACACTCGTATGCTCCAGGGGCCTGCAGACCGCTTGGGGAACGATGCGTTGTTCACATCGATGTTGCGAAGCCATTTCCATCGATTGTTTTCTGCTCCGTGGTCCTGATCGCTTGCGTTCGGCGGGTAGATGCCGACCCAAGCATCGTGGTTGGTTGGAGGGTTGTTGATCTTGAAACGAACGGGTTTCTTGGCCACGGCTTCCAGAATTTCAATCGATTCCCTCGCTGATGATACCGCCTTGCTTGAGTGGATTTTATTCGCCGAGTGGATGGTGAATTCTTTTCGTTCGACCAGCGTGTATCCGCCGTCTGAAAAGACACGTATGCTCCAATCGCCGCCAGCCAACTCCCCGTTTGATAAGGATACGTTGTTGATATCAACATCCCTGATGAATTTCCACCGAGGAGGCGCCCCATGATCCTGATCGCTTGCACCGGTAGGATAGATGCCCACCCAAGCCTCGTTGTGGTTTGGGGGATGGTTAAGTTTGAAACGAACGGGCTTACCCGAAACAGCCTCCAGAACCTCAATCCGTTCATTTGAGGCAGACTTGGAGGAGCGACCGGTTTTGATGTGCTTTTGAATTTTGGTCGCAGCCTTGGACGCTTGCTCACCGTGCCTGACAGTTGGTGCCGGATGCTTGCCACCTGGAGCGCCCGGATTTTTCCATGACTCGACATTTTCCCACACGCCTTCACGCGGTGGAACTCCAATCTTTCCACCGGTATGCGCAGCATAGAGGACCCCGATTTTTGAGATAATCATCCACTTGTTCCACTCCGGGCGTTGATGGGCCGTTCCGCAGTCTTGGAAGGCGATGAATATCTCAGGATTCTGTGTGTGCTGGTAATGGCCAGCGATGGTACCCCAGTGCCTATTCCCATGTTCGCCTGGCTTGAAGACGTAGGTGCCGTTCACTTCCGAGCTCCCGGCTCCTGATACGGTTACGCTCGAGGGCATCGATGCTGTAGTTGTTGCAGGTTGTTGTTGACCTGTAGCACCCCGCTGCACGAACTGGATGTCTTCCCAGCCTCCTCTTGGCGCATGGTCTCGGTTCCATTGTGCTGTGCCATTTTGCTGGGCACTCAGGTACTTCCCGTGACAGGACTTCAAACAGACGACACCGTTGTCACGGAGTTCGGCCGTGAACTCTTCCCAGCCCCCCGGTGGTGCCGCATCGCGATTGATTTGCACGCTACCGTCCGGCTGTGCTGAAAGGTACTTGCCGTGTGAACTCTTGAGCGTGATTTTGCCGCCCGGCCGCTCCTCGATATGGAAATACTCCCACGCACTTGCCACATCACGGTTCCATTGTGCGCTCCCGTCAGGCTGCGCACTCAGGAACTTTCCGTGCACGCTCTGGAGGGCAACTTGTGCTATTGCGAGCCCCCCGGCATGGGTGTTGCTGGTGGTTGAGGCTAACCAATTCTTCGGTAATGCCCTGCACGCACAGAACCTTGTAGACCACGCTACCGCTGTACCCCGTGGCGGCATGAATCGCCGTAAACTCTTGGATTTTGCGAATAAGGCTATAATGGAAGAGGTCAGAACCTCAAATAGGAGAAATCAAAATGAGCGGCCAAATTACAAAAATCGGATTCGTAGCAAGCATGTTGTCTGTGGTGGGTTCGCTGTACGTCTACTTCGTCACCGGTGACAAAGACCTCGGAATCTTTGTTGGCCTTTGGGCGCCCACGCTCCTTCTTGCCTCAAAGGACATTGAAGAAATGATGAAGTGAAGTCATCATCCATGATGCGCCTTGTTAAGGTTGAGGCTTATGGTTTACTCTTGTGACGCGCTGTTGTTCACGTTGAGCAGGTGCCATACCTTTCTGTTCAATTCTTTGCGGTAAAGCGACTGTCTCCATCCGCCATAACTGCCGAACACGACAGTGCCTAAAACGGCCAGAGTTTCAAGATCGCCGCCGCCTCGGCCAAACAAACCATCGCCACCGACGATGATGAACAACAATAAGAAAGCCGCAGCGACGATGCCAGGCCATGCTTCGGGCGGTGTGTCCGGAACGCCTGCTTCCCTGAGAACGCGCTGCCCAGCCTCCTTGGAGGAGTTGTTCCACAACCCGCCTCGCACCCAAACGAAAAGGCCAATCGCGAAACCCATTAACAGCGATATACCGCAGAAGGCGTCACCGACCTCGGTAAACAAAAGATCGGTGTCGGTGGTCAGCATGATCAACAGCAGGCCGATGAACCCGATCAAAGGAAAGGCAACGGCAAGAAGCGTCAACCGTAGGTTGTTGGGTTTGCGCAGCATGATGCTTTGGTAGGCCTCAACGGTCTGAGGCGAAAGATTGCTAGGCCTCTTCATCGATGTCGCGGGTATCGGTGTGTTGGCACCCAACCTTGGGGTCGGTTCAGGCGCCGAACCTGTTTGGATGACGATGGGCTGTGGAGGTTGGGACTCATCGTCATCTTTCATGATGCGTCTTGTTGAGGTTGAGACTTATGGTTTGCTCCTGCGACGTGCTGTTGTGGCTCGATACACTCAAAACAACGTTTGCTGACCGAAGATACCGTGTCTGGGAACCTTTCTTCAGGTCCTTCTTGAGCGCTTTTCCTCTTCTTGAATGTGGTCTTTCCAATATTGAGTCATCTCCTTTGCGAGGTAGGCGTCATAGCATGCCACACACAGTTCGATCTTTTTCAGATCCCCCGTATGGTAGAGAAAGGTGGGTTTCCTTTCTTCGCAAGAGACACACTGACCAGTGAGGGACGTGGTCGTCATGAATGCATTTTGGAGCCTGTGTTATTTAGACATCGCCAATCACTCGCACGAAGGATTGTGGGAGAGTAAACCCACGGTGTCGGTGCTATGGCCGTCAATGAGATGATATATTTCTACGGTGAGCGTTGGTTATGGCGACCGAATCACTTGCACCGGTCGCAGCGATTACGGATTTAATTCTCGGAACCCTGACCATTATCCTGGCCAACCGAGCCGTCAATCATGACCCGCACAAGCGTTTCACGGCACTGCTCTTCGGTTGGACCTTCATTTTCATCGGCGCCTACTACATGATCATCTCCGTGATCGAACTGCAGTATCCCGACGGCGTTTTCGGTTGGTCGCTGATTCAATTTGGTACGTTCGCACCAACGGGCGACGGGACCTTTGATGCCTTGGTGTTCATGCTCTATGGTCTTCAAGCGGGCATCAACATTCTCACGTTGGCGTTGGCGCTTCACCTACCGTTTGACTTGGGGTCTGGTCGCGGTTGGACCTCAGCCATCATTGGCGGTGTTGGAGCGTATACCGTCGTCGTGCCCATCATCGTCATGTTTGGAGGCTTCTCCATCACCGTCATCCAAAGTATCATGGTTTTTGCCACTTCAGCTATATGGACCATGATTTACATCCGAGGCATCGTTGCCGAATTGGTTAACGGTGATGAAGAGGCTCGCTCCGCATCGAAAGGCGCCGGTCTGCTTCTCATCGCCTTTTATTCAGGAACGATGATTTGGTGGCTTTCAACGGTTATGCTGGCCAACAACGAATGGTTTTCCGGCGTCATAGCGCAGATGTCTGAGTCATCGTCCATCTTCTACCTCTTGGGCGTGGAGACCTTGTGGGTTTCCGGACTCATGCCGCTGATGGTGGTGTTCCTCGGCGAAGGGTACAGGACATTCAAAAAAGGCATCTCTCTTCTTTCCGTGGTTATTTTCGTGGTCACCGTTATTGGCTTCATCAACTACTTCATCGACATTGCCGTGTCTGATATTTTGGTCAGTTGCTATGAAACCGAGTGCCAAGAACTTCCTGCCGCTTTCAGGGTTTGGGAAACGCTCACCACCGGCGTACTTTCCTTCCTCTTCGTTCCCATGCTCTTCGTCTACATCTTGATTCAGTACCGGTTGATCGACACGAGTTCGGATGAAAACCGCAACCTGTTGCGCATCATGATTCTCCTGCTTCTTCTCATCGTTTCCTCCAGCTTCATCGAAATGATTCAGTCGTTGATTCCTGTACCCCAAATGGTCACCGCCTCGCTGTTGGCCATCGCTGTCGCCTTTTTCATTGGGTGGGAGGAGCGAATCACCGGTTGGTTCGTTGATGAAAGCGCCGATGGAGAAACCGTTTCAGGAGACCATATCCTCGCTCAATCCTTCAGTAAGTTCACGGTGTTGATGTCGGTCGTCTTGGTTTACGTCATCAGCATCAGTTGGCTCTTTGCCGCCATGGGGGTGGGCGCATGAGTGATGGGGACGTTGCGCCGGAATTTGATTTCACGGCCTTCACCGAACTGCTCGACGACCGAACAAGCAACATCACCATGGGTGTGGTGCTCGCCATCGTGGTGGTGGTGCTCGCCTACACCACCGTGGATTTGGCCAACCTCAACGAAGAGGTGCGTGGCTTGGTGGAAGGGGAAAACAACTGGGACGTCTCGTTTGAACTTCAATCGATGACGTTTCAAGAAACCATTGTCATGACGGACGGCGAACAACGCCAATTGGACTTTGATGTTGAAGAGAGCGACCTCCCCGAAGGGTTCCGAGTTGGTCATATCCTGGCCACCGTTTCCTACGGCGAAACCTCTGGTCTTCCGGCTGACCCCGCTGATTCGGTGGCCGCTAGTGTCCCCCAAACGGACATGCAAGCACAGTGGAATGACGACAACAACACCCTTTCAGGGTCTTCCAATGATGCAACCGACATCGAACTGCTTCTGCGCACCCACCCTGGGTTCACGGGCCAGTCCGTCAACGCTACCGGTATCAATGAGTATCAAGTGCTCCAACCTTGGCTGGTTGAAGGGTTCGGTACGGGGACCTTTTCGGTCGTCTTGGAATTGAACACGCAATCACAGCCGTTGCTCAACGATGGTGATGAAGAAATCACGGTCGTCGTGGAGGTTTTGATGTTCAAGCCACTGGCGAGCACGGCATAAGGCAAGTCTTCAACAGACTTCGGCTCAGTTTGTGAAGTCGCTGAGAAATTCCCACATGAGGCGGTATGTGTCGGTTCCGTCCACCTGACCCGGCCATGTATGCTCTTGCGCTTCCATCCCATAGTGTTCAATTCGCACATCACCACGGCAGTCGGTGTGAACGATGTGTTCGACATCATCTCCACCAAATAAATGGGAATGGGTATTTTCGTTTTCGCAATCGGACAACTCGGCCCAATAATCAATCAATCCAGGGATGTTGCTCATGGTCCCAACGCCTACGTGTTCCCCATCTTTCCAGTCCCAATCCTCATCGTAGTCGATGATGTAATCCAGTTTTCCGTGGATGTGCATCACGGCCATCCTGCCGACCAGGTCACAAGATTCTGGGTTTACGGGCATGGTTCCCGCAAACGATGTGACGGCGGCGAAGCGGTGGTTGAGTTGACAGGCGATCTCGTAGGTGAACATTGAGCCCAAAGAGTACCCTACTGCATACAGTCGGTTTTGATCAACGCAGTAGGCTTTTGTTAATTCATCCACGATGGCTTCTGAAAAATCATTGTCAACTTGAGATGTGGCGGCTGTGTTGAGGAACCAGTCACCTTCAGCCGGCGTCCGGCCGTCTTCGGCCACCACATAGGCCATGATGAAGTCCTCAGACTCAGCGAGTTGGTCGAATTGACTCTGTTGCGGGAAATCCTCTTCGGCATCTCCTCCACCGTGAAAGGCGAGAATAACCGGAAGGCTCGTTCCTGCCGCAGAGTCCGGAGCAGTAAGTCGAAACACACGCTCTTGCCCGTTGACCATGATGGAAATGAGTGACTGGGAAATTGCTTCAGAAGGGTTTGTGCATGGATTTTGAATCTCCACCAAGGTCTCGCCTTCCAGCGTTTGGCTTTGAGAGGGCGTTGAACTCGTGCAACCCGAGAGTGGAAGCGTGAGCAAGAGGCACATCATCAGGAAGGCCTTTTTACCGTTCAGCATCACTTCAGCACCTCCATTCAGCACGCAAATTTCGGAGTTTTATTTAATTAATGCCATTGAACAAGTAACGGGTGCTTGCGGTAAATCAAAGCACTTTTGAGGGATATGAACTCTGTTTTTCAAGCCGCTGCAGTAGCGGTGGCTGCCGTGTCTTCAGCATGATTTCGGGTAACGATAAGTCCCATCAACGCTCCGAGAGGAGCCACCATCATCGAGAACAAGAGCACCGGGAAGGAGATGTAAATCGGCTGTTCAGTCGCCATCAACCGTTGCCACGTCCATCGTCCGACAAAGAGGTCAAAGGCCAAGAAATGAAGCCATCCTACCAAAATCACCTCGCGCTCTGAGAACATATCCACAACGATCTCTGGCGTTGGCATTTCGCTACCGAGGAGGATGAAGATGTCCACGATGTTCGGGAGGACAGCCAGCGCATACGCCACGGCAAGCGGTGCAAGGTACACCCATTCGCTCCGCATCAGCCACGCCGTTCGCTCATGGGTAGGAGCGAACCACATCATGAGCCAGAAGGGTAGAATGTAGAGGCTGGAGAACCAGAAAAGGGCATCGATCATGGCGACCATGTTAGAGGCCTCCGGTCTCCAAGATGTTCAAGGCTTCCTCCAAAACGGTGGCGTTGGCCCAATATGTCTTGGACGTCCACACCAGCCGGCCTTCCCCGTCCAGCACCTGCAAGGTGGGCGTCACCGGATTGTCAAACGCCCGATACAACTGAACATCGGTCATTCGCCCGGTCTCGACGTCGATGACGGTGGTGGATTCCGAAGGCAGAAGCAGGGGCCAAGGGGTATGGGTCGAGGTGTTGTTGGTGGTGTATCGCTCCCGCACATCGTTCATGGACTCAAAAGCAGGGTAGCGGTGCACGGAGATGATGTTCGTGGTGTTGGAGATGTTTCCAGCCTCCAATTCTTCGTTCAACATGCTCGTCCAGTCATGGCAACCACTGCAACCCGCAGCGACCCACAGCATGAGGATAGGGCCGTCAAAGGAGGTGCGCAAGTCGTGCTGCGCTCCATCGTCAACCGCTCGGTCAAAGGTGGGAGCAGAGAAGGAGATTCGCTCGGGGACGGGTGATAGGGCGGCCTGTTCCTCGGTTTCCACCGCTTCTTCCATCGGTGCGGCCGTACATCCAGCCAAGAGCAACATGAGAATCATGAGTGAGAGATAAGCTCGAGAGGTGTCCATAGTTAACGACCGTCCTGTGGTGTATTTCAACGCCTGTTCAAAATCCGAAGTTGAGAACCCAGTAAATTGCGTCCCACCACATGCACTGGATGGACAGCATCAGGCTTCCGACCACGGCAAGATTCGCCCCGCCAAGCCGTTCACGAGCAGGCCAAGCAAGAACACCAAACCCAACTGAGGCCAGACCGGCTGTTGCCAGCACGACGACGATGGCGATGGCCTTGATGGTGCTTGGGCCTTCAATGTACATCCGAGTCAGGTCAATCCAGATGAGCGACGTGAGTAAGAAAGCAGCGTAAAGCAGGAAAAGTCGCTGAACGCCCTTTCCATCCGAGGCTTTGCCTGGCCAATGAAGCGAGGCCACCTCGTCTTCAGTCCACGCGAAAAAGAAGCGATGGAACATCATCAGATAGCCGGCAGCCGCCACAAACATCCACGGGACGATGAAGGATTGCATGCGCTCTGGGACTTCACCCCAGTAGACGAGGGGGTCGTCAAAAGCAGCAACACCTCGCCAATACGACACCAGGATGAGCGGACCAACGATGTTGGTAAACCAGAACACGGTACGTCGGTTCATTCGCTCTCACCTCGGGCCTTTGCCGCTGTGCGCTTGAGGAACGGCGTGTAAAGGGCGGGTAAAATGAGCAGACTCGACAGCAGCGCCAGCGTGATGGCGACCACAAATGCTTGTCCAAAGAGGCGAAGCGGTAGCAAGGCAGAGAGGTTGAGCACCGCAAAGCCGCCAGCGGTGGTCAGCGCTGCGCCAGCCATGGCTCGTCCGGTTGTAGCCGTTGATTTCGAGACCCATTCCACTGGATCGCCAAAGGGGTGATGTGCGGCTTCTTCTTCCAACCTCGTGGTGAAGTGAACGGCATAATCCACTCCCAGGCCGAGTGAAAGCGCCCCGATGGTCACCGTTTGCGAGTTGATGTTGTAGCCGGTGTAGCCCATCAAACCGTAGACCCACACCACCACCATCATCAGCGGGATCCACGAAACAACACCACGTTGGACCCCTTCCTTGAGGTTGTTTTCGTTGCGCACCGTGTGGATGCCAACCAACATGAGCAGAATAACGACGGCCACGATACCGGTGGATTGCACCGAGGCGCTGGCCACGTCGGATGTGGTTTGAGCGTTGATGAGGGCTCGTCCACTTAATCGCAGGTTGAAGGCGTCTCCAGCCTCATCCGATAGGTCCGCAAGGGTCGCCTCAATGCTTTCTGCCAGCTCAACGGTCGCGCTCCAACCGAGGGTATCTGCCTGGAAGGACAGAACCGTTTGTTCACCGTCGCGTGCGAGGAGGCTCTTGGTGGTCTCGATGCCAGTTTCGTTCTCGAGCGACCATGTTCGGAGGTCATCGTACCCCTTGGCGTCCCCTGCGAGGGCCGCCAGCATGAACGCATCCAGCACCGGATCTTGCAGCCGTGCTTGTTCATACACGTCCCAAATTCCATTTGGCACCCCGTTCACATCGTCTCGTGCAAGCATCGCTTGTGAGGCCGAGGTCCACGCCATTCGTCCATCTTCACTGATGACATCGCCATCGATGACCACGTAGAGCGGAGAACGGCTGGTACCGAATTCATCGCTGATGAGCAAGAAATCTTGGACGACTGGGATTGTTTCATCGAGTTGGTCCCGCTGTTCAAAGGCGACCTCCAATTGTTGGAATCCAGCCACCATTGGGGCGAGGAGAAGAATGGCGATGATGCCAACCTTGAGCGGTTGTTGGGAAAGCTTCCCAAGGTTTTGGCTAAGGGGCCCGACCGTGACCTTGCTCGCTCGCTCGAGGGGGAGTTTCTTGGTCGGCAGAAGGAGCATCAGTGCCGGAAGAGCGGAGATGCTGAGCACGTAGATGAGGAACAATCCGATGGCGATGACCGTACCAAAGACCTGCAAGAAGGCCAGCGAAGACAACCTGAAAGATAGGAAGCCAACGATGTCGGTGGTGATGGCGATCATCAACGCAATCGACGTGAGCACGGTGCCCTGTCGAATGGCTCGTCGACGGGATTCCCTGTCGAAGTCCCGGAGCGTGACACGTCCAGAGGGGTTTCGGGTTTCCTCTTCCTTGAGTTCTTCCCGAATACGAAGAACGACGTGTAAACCATAGTCTACGCCGATGGCCAACAACAGAACGGGAATTGAGTTCATGGCGGCGTTAAACGTCATGTTGACGCCGGCGAATTGCAACCAGCCCGACAAACCATAGGTTCCTGCGATGGCCAGGACCGTCAACATCAGCACGTAAGCCGTTTCTCGAACGCTCCGGAAATTGAACCAAAGGATGACCCCGAGCAACAACATGGCAGCACTGGTCAACATCCCGATTTCTTTTCCGATGGTCGCACTGGAATTTTCGGCGAATTGGGCGAATGAAAACGTCCGTACATTGCTGTCGTTGGTGGATTCAACCACCTCGTTTTCCATGGCCTCAGCCCAGGTCGTCAGGTCGGCCTGAACGTCTCCAAGGATTTCATAGCCGAAATCCAGCGGTTCGCTTGAGACCACCAGGGTCACCATCACAGGTCCATCGGACAACCATGGATTGTTGGTGTCTTCGCTCGGCAGGCAGGAGAGGATGGCTTCGCGGAAATTGACGGATTGCAGACCCATCAGTGGGCCGAGCTGACTTTGGAGTGGCCCGGTGACGGCAAGAATTTGTCCCGTTTGTGCCGGTGTTCGGTTGACCGTCATGCTTGTGATTTGACCCATCAATTGACCCAAATCCGCGCCGAGGTTGTCGCCCGTGTCGAGCCGTGCGAGCCATGCTGCCGGTTCCTCAGCGTTCCAGTTGAGCAGCCGTTCTGGCGTGACGGATTCGACCGGAGGAACGGTTGAAGCCGCTTCGGTGAGGTTAGCCAAGGCAGCAGAAAGATTGGCATCATCGCTGGCCACCAAGACCTCGACTGAAGCAGCTTGGAGTGCGCTTAGCCAGGCGGACGCCGTTACCGTGTCTTGCAGTGCCATCCATTGCATGGCTTGTCCAGCAGGACCGTTGTTGGCTTGCGTTCCAAACAACGGGTAATGGTAGGGTGCAAAGTTGCTGTCGTTGAGCATGGTGGCTTCAATCACAGCAAGTTGGTGCCAAGTGTCGGCTTCCAGCAAGTCTTCAGACTCAATCTCGTCAAGCACACGGATAAAATCGATGTTTGCCCGATACTCCTCCTCGATTTCGTTGAGCAGGTCAACGCTCGGATCGTCGGGGAAAAATCCATCTTCGCTGTTGTCAAACTTCAGGTGCATGGCTCCAGCCGAAAGCACAAACATGACGAGAATGACGACCGCAAAGGCTTGTTTTGGACGGTCAACGCTCCAATCAGTCAACATCATGAAAGGATTTCGCATGATTTTTGCACATTCTCTTAACTTATAACCGTCCGTTTCACTTCCTTATGCAGTCCGTTATTTTAGGGCCCTTTGCGTTGATATACTCTCGGGGTTATTGCCCTTCATGGAAGAGGAACGGTTCTATTTCGGCTACGGTTCCAACCTGAACGGACCTGATTGGGAGAAATGGTGCAAGAAGCGGGGGGCAAATCCAGCCTTGATGAACTGCGTCGGTTCCGCTTGGTTACTCGATCACTCGATGAGGTTTCACTATCACTCAACCGGTCGAAAAGGCGGGGCGGCGGACGTCGTGGAGGATGCCAAGGGCACGGTGGTTCCAGGCGCCGTTTTTTCTCTGACCGACGACGGTTGGGACCTTATGGACAAAAAGGAAGGCCGCCCCCGGTATTATCAACGGGTTCCCGTTCAGGTTGTGACCGTTGAGGGGAGCGTCCTCAACGCCATCACCTACACGGTCACCCAAGAGAAACGGGAACCTTTCCACGTTCCTCCAACAGACGAATACGCCAACCTAATTCACGAGGGCCTGAGCAATAGAAATTTACCAATTGAACATTTAAATTCCGCAATTGAAATTTACGAATCAAAATCCCAACTTAACCACGTCTTTGTTTACGGCACGTTGATGCGGGGAGAATCCCGTTGGCTTCAGTTGGAACCGTGGTCAACCGATGAGGTGCTGGATGGACACATCAAGGGCAGGCTGTACCGTTTGGGGACGTATCCCGGGTTGCGGTTGGATGAGGAAGGCACAGTCCATGGAGAGCTTCATCGCTGCGAAGATATCGAAAAGACGCTTGAGAGGCTTGACACCATCGAGGGCCACAATGAACAAAACTTGGGTGAGGGGTTGTACGTACGGGTCCCTGTTTCCGTTCAAACCCTCAATGGAGCAGTTTGGGCTTGGACGTACGTGTTCAACGAAGTCCCCGACGCTTCCACCTGGATGCAAGAGGGTCGCTGGGTTTCTTGAGGCTCACTCAAGGTCCAAGAGCGTGGCCCCTTGTGCGACTTGATCGCCTGCGCTGAAGTGGATGCTGGTCACGGTCCCGTCGTGCGAGGCCACGATTCGATGTTCCATTTTCATGGCTTCCAGAACCATCAGGGGGGCACCGGCTTCAACGGTGTCGCCCTCGCTGACGAGCACTTCCAGAACTTTTCCGGGCATGGGGGCGACCAAGCCTCCTTCGTCCTCATTGCCGGCCGACCCCGGCTCGATGCGTTCCCACTTGTACGTCCGCCCGTTCAAGTGGACCCACCAAACATCGCCGACCTTGGCCGCATGGGCGAGGTAGGTTCGGCCATCGCGCAGGGTGAGGTGCAATCGCCCTCGGTTGTGTTGACGGAGTTCATGACCCTCGAGCAAAAAGGCCTCCTCGATTTTCGTGAGCGTAACCTCAACCGGGCCTTCCTTTGACGCAAAGGTGTGTTGCATCATGGAAACCTCCGTTGCAAGGTGGTGAACGGGCTGACAGGTCCATCGTTATCCGATGGGCCAGTGCCGCGTGTTCGATGGCGATGGAGTCCAAGTGTTTCAGCGCTGGCCGCCGTCAACAGAGCGGCTTCTTCGAGCATGGGGGCGGCGGGAGGATTCCAACCATCCGGCCAGAGTTCGTCGATCGTAGTGGTGGTGGTCGAACCGTTCATCACCGGTTCAGCATCGCAAAGGTCTCTGAGAAACTCGATGTTGGTCGTGGTGCCCAAGACGACGAATTCATCAAGCGCTCGTCGCATTTTCTGAAGGGCTTCATGCCGAGAAGGCCCCCAAACGATGAGTTTGGCTAACATTGGGTCGTAGTTCGGTGTGACATCATCGCCTTCTCGGACACCTGTATCAAGGCGGATACCGGGCCCTTCGGGGGGTCGGAACACCGCCAGCGGGCCAATCGAGGGGAGAAATCCATTGGCGGCATCTTCTGCGTAAAGCCGAACTTCAATGGCGTGTCCACGAAGCATGAGGGGGCCACATGACATGGGTTCTCCATTCGCAATTCGAAGCTGTTCTCGGACGATGTCAACGCCGGTGACCAGTTCGGTGACCGGGTGTTCCACCTGAATACGGGTGTTCATTTCAAGGAAAAAGAACTCTCCCGTCGGGGCCAACAGAAATTCTACGGTTCCGGCACCGACGTAATTCACCGCTTCAGCAGCCGCCACGGCGGCCTGGCCCATGGCTTCGCGCAGTTCTGGGTTCATCGTTGGCCCGGGAGCTTCTTCGAAGACTTTCTGATGCCTTCTCTGTACGCTGCATTCTCTCTCCCCGAGGTGAATCGTTCGACCGTGTTGGTCTGCCAGAACCTGAATTTCGATGTGCTTGGAGCCGGAGAGAAGGCGTTCGATGTAGATTCGACCGTCGCCAAAGGCAGCCACGGCTTCTCGCCGAGCTCCTGCAGCGGCCTGGTCAAAATTGGCCGGATCATGCACGGCTCTCATGCCTTTTCCGCCCCCTCCGCTGGACGCTTTGAGCAGGAGCGGGTAACCCACCCGTCCTGAAGCCTCCCGGAGGGCTTCGAGGGCCTTTGCTTCATCAATTTCCTCGACTTCTTCACCGGGGATCACCGGTACACCAGCGGCCCTCATGGTCTGTCTGGCCGTCATTTTATCACCCATCTTCTCAATGGCAAGGGCGGACGGACCAATCCATGTCAATCCAGCCGATTGAACAGCGGTAGCAAACTCAGCTCGTTCGGAGAGGAATCCGAAGCCAGGGTGAATGGCCGTGGCGCCGGTATCTTTCGCCGCTTGGATGATTTGTTTCTGGTCAAGGTAGGTCTCCGCAATGGTTTCGCCGTTGAGGATGACCACTTGGTCGGCCATCTCGGTGAACAAACTCCCAGCATCGTTCGAGGCACAAACCGCCACTGAGGGGTGGCCGGCTTCACGGCAGGCGCGCAAAATGCGGCAAGCGATTTCACCGCGATTCGCCACCAAGACCTTGATTTCAATCCCTCCTCATTCGTTGCTATCGGGCTTCCAGTTCGGAGATCGCTTCTCGAGGAACGAAGACAATCCTTCCTGTCCCTCGTTTGAGCCTCGCATTCGGCTGGTGAAATCCAGTGTCCAGTTTCGCAAGGCTTCATCGGTGCCTGTCCAGCGGTCAAATCCGAGCGTGAGCTCTTTTGCGAGGGTGACGGCCGAAGGCCCCGTTGTCATCACTTCGGCTAGGATGGCGGCGACGGCTTCTTCGAGGTCGTCTTTGGAATCCACCAGGGCTTCGATGAATCCAACGCGAAGTGCTTCTTCACCCTGGACACGGCTTGCTTGCATGGCCAGACGGCGGAAGGCAGCTGAACCCAATCGGCGATAGACATAGGGTCCAATCACTGCCGGTAGAATGCCGAGTTTTCCCTCGGAGAGGGCGATGCGAACGTCACTGGTTGCCACGACGTAATCGCAGCAAGATACGAGGCCGGCTCCGCCTCCAAGAGCCACCCCTTGGATGGCTCCGACGGTGAAGCAAGGATGAGCCCAAAGGCCGTTGAACAACCTGTCCAAGCGTTCAGAATCAGCTCGATTCTCTTCAGGCGTATTGGCGCCAGCGTCCCGCATCATGTTGATGTCGGCGCCTGCGCAGAAGTGCTTTCCTTCCCCTCGGAGGACGAGGGTCCTCAGGTAGGGTTCCCCGTGGTCGTCCACCAGCGCATCACGCCTTCCAGCGCTCCGTTCTGCGGTCCATTCGAGCAACATGATGAGTTCCTGAATCATGTCTACGTTCATCGCGTTGAACTTGCCGGGGCGAGTCAATGTCAGATTGGCTTGAGCGCCTTCAATGGTCAGCGATACCATGTTGGTGGCGGGTGGTGTGTCCATGGATTTCATGTCAAATTCTCCAATTGAAAAATCAAATTTCTAATTTAAAAATCACATCCGGAAGATGCCGTATCGGTTGTCAGGGAGAGGGGCGTTGCGAGCCGCGGTTAAGCACAACCCGAGAACATCCCGTGTGTCACGAGGATCGATGATGCCGTCATCCCACAACCTGGCCGTTGAATAGTATGGACTCCCCTCGGTTTCGTATTTTTCCAGAATGGGCTGGCGAAAGGCTTCGAGTTCCTCGCCTGCCATGGGATCTTTTCCTTCACGTCCTCGTTGGTCCTGCTTGACGGTGGTCAACACGTCGGCGGCCTGGGGGCCACCCATGACGGAGATGCGGCTGTTGGGCCACATGAACAAGAACCGCGGGTCGTAGGCTCGTCCACACATGCCGTAATTGCCAGCACCGTGTGATCCGCCCACAATAACCGTGAACTTTGGTACGTTGACGCATGAGACTGCGGTGACCAATTTGGCACCGTCTTTGGCGATGCCGCCCGCTTCGTAGGCCTTTCCGACCATGAAACCGGTGATGTTCTGCAGGAACACGAGGGGGATGCCTCGCTGACCGCACAACTCCACAAAGTGGGCGCCTTTTTGGCTCGACTCGGAAAACAAGATCCCGTTGTTGGCCACGATGCCGACCTTGTGGCCGTGGATGTGAGCGAAACCGCACACCAACGTGGTTCCATAGCGTGATTTGAATTCGTGGAAACGGGAACCGTCCACAATGCGGGCAATGAGCTCTCGCACGTCGATCGGGGTCCGGTTGTCTGCAGGAATGAGTCCCATCAAATCCTCAACGTCGTGGGCGGGTGCCTCAGGTTCAGCCATGGCCGCTGGCGCTTTTTGTGAAGGTCCAAGATTTTCTATCACGTTGCGGACCATTCGCAGTGCTTCGTTTTCGTCCTCTGCAAAGTGGTCAGCCACGCCGGATTGGGCCGTGTGGACGTCGGCCCCGCCGAGTTCTTCAGCGGTGACTTCTTCTCCGGTAGCGGCTTTCACCAACGGAGGGCCAGCGAGGAAAATGGTCCCGTTGCCCTTTACGATGATGGATTCATCCGACATGGCCGGAACGTAAGCGCCCCCGGCCGTGCACGAGCCGAGCACAGCGGCGACTTGGGGGATGCCATCGCCCGACATTCGAGCTTGATTGCGGAAAATACGACCAAAGTGGCCGATGTCGGGAAAGACTTCGTCTTGCATGGGCAGGAAGGCCCCTCCAGAATCGACGAGGTAGACGCACGGGAGGTGGTTTTCATGGGCCACGGTTTGAGCACGTATGTGTTTCTTGACCGTCATCGGGTAGTAGGAGCCCCCCTTGACCGTGGCGTCGTTGGCCACGAAGAGGCATTCCCTTCCGTGCACCATGCCAATTCCAGTGACGATGCCAGCAGAATGGGCGCGACCGTCGTAGAGTTCGTAAGCGGCGAGCGGAGAGAGTTCGAGGAAGGCCGTACCCGGGTCGATGATTCGCTCAATGCGTTCCCGTGCAAGGTGCTTGCCACGGGAGCGGTGGCGTTCGACGTACTTCCCTCCACCACCAAACGAGGCGGTTTCAAGTCGCTCCCGCAGTTGTGAAACAAGGGCAAGATTGTGCGCCTTCCGTTGAGCAAAGTCAGGGTCTGCTCGATTGACTCGTGTAGGCAGTCGGTCCATGCTGAGCCCTCAACTCGCCGAGAGGAAACCTGCACTTAATCCCATGGAAGCGAAGGGCTGGGGCCTAAACCCCGAGCATCAGGCGTCCGATGTCCCTCAGACCTGGCGCTAATCCGACGATGAGGACGGCGAGAACGATGAGGAGTCGGAAATGCTGTTGCCGTTGTTCAACCCGCATCTGAACAAAGAGCCAGACGATCAAACCCACGAGGGCGGCTTTGACCAAGGCAAACAGCCAGGCCCCTTCTCCCCAAGTGATGCCCAAGGCATCGTTGATGGCGCCACCGTATTGAATCACAGCGTTGCTCACCGGATGTTTTTCTCCGTAGCCAAACATGTCGATGCCAACCATGGTGGCGAACCCATCGCACAATTGCCCAAAGACCATGCCCAGCACCATGGGGTGGGCAAGCAGCGCTTTGTTGGACAGGAATTCCACAGGATGGTCTGCCCACTTATCCGCTTCATCTTCCCACTGCTTGATGCCGACATGCCCGGGCAATACGCCGGCGGTATAGCCCGTCAACTTCAATTGCCGGGCATCTTCCTTCCCCATGCGGTAAAGGAAGAAACAGATCAATCCGGGGAGTCCCAAAACAACCCATACGGGCCAAAACGTTAGGTCGCCCGAGGTTTTTCCACTCTCTTGAGCCCAGGGTGTGATCATAAATTGCACCCAATGGGCCACACCCATGACCACGGCGCTTGTGGCGAAGGCCATCATGCCGCGGGTGATGGCTGGCCACATTCGAGTCCATACCAATGCCCCCCACATCACGGCCATGGAAACGATCAATCCGCCAGTCGCCAAGGAAAAATCAACCCCTGGGTGGCCGTCGTAGGCCGGCTGGTAAAGCAGGTACCAGTGCCCCATTAAGGCAACAAACAAGACACCACCCAGCAGGGTGGCTTGGGATTCTTGAGCACGGTCGCTGCTCAATCCATCAAATCGGCCACCCACCAGATGGGAGACCACGGCAATGCCCACCAACCATGCCGCGAGGTGGAGATGGATGATGGGAGAAATGAACAGGACATCTCGTGTTGAGGAGAAGAAATCTGCGTCTTCGAGCACCCGCAGGACGGGAGCAAGGCAAACCCAAGCGATGAGCGCCATCGTCATCCGTTCATCGGTGGGCAGCCTCCACTTACGAAACAGCGCTTGAAGGAGCACGACGCAACCCAACATGCTCAAGGTGTAAATCGCTGTGTTCTGGGGCGTATAGCCTGCATCGCCGGCCACACCTGCGTCTTCGACCACCGGCTCCCAAATGATGGGACGGAGGGTTTCGGTCCATACCGTGTCGTAGGCCAGAACCAAACCGGCAAGGATGGCAAAGGCAAGTCCGATGGCTGTCCAAATCACGGCCTTTTCCGCTGTGGAGTAACGGTCGTCAGGGAGGGGTGGGCTCAACGTTGAATCAACGGTTTCGGCCATGTTCAATCCACCTCAGCACGAGGGGCTAACGCCCCCTTGGCTATCGGTTTTCCTACGGGCTTACTCTTCTTCTTGAGAGAGTCGAGCGATGAGGTCGGCCTTCTTGCCGCCAACAGGGAGGCCTGCTGCCTTGAGGCGCTCTTTGAGTTCGGCCACGGAGAGTTTGGAGAGGTCTTCGCCTTCGTCAGCAGCCTCTTCTTCGTCTTCGGCGTCAAGGCCAAAGCCTCGTGGTTCGTGAACCTCGATAAAGGAGACTTTTCCGCAATCCACAGCGTCTCGGATGATGGTGACCAATCGGAACTTCATCATGGCAGCGTTGGTATCGAAAAGCATGGTCTGAGGAATGGTGATGTTCAGGTCATCGCCATCGAAGGCCACCCCGAAATCACTGTGTCCAGTGTTTGACTCGAGGAGAGCCAAAACTTGCTCCTCTTTTCCTTCAACCACTTTGACGACTTTGAAGCTGTATTTCAGTGTCTTACCGGCCATGGGGTGGTTGTAATCGACACGGGCACGGCCTGCTGCCAGGTAGGAAAGGTAGCCTTGGCGGTTACCGATGTTCACTGGGGCGCCGATGTAGAGGGAGTTTGGGTCCTTGACGGCACGAATGAGTTTGTCGATGCTGATCGTTTCAATCTGCTCAGGGTCCTTTTCACCGTAGGCATCGGCCGCTTGGATGACGACTTCGATTTCTTTGTTGGCTTTGGCATCGGCCAAAGCAGTTTCAAATCCGGGAATGAGGTTCCCGCCACCGACCACGCAGACCATGGGGGAGTAGGAGCGACCTTCTTGATGCATCTCGTGCTCTTTGGCCACGTCTTCTCGTGTGGTCTCAATCAAGTCGCCGCTTTCGTTGTTGTAGAGTTCGTAATCAACGTGAACAATTGTTCCTTCTTCCATGGTATAGCCTCCAAGGGGATGATTCGGCGACCAGCCCCCCCTTCATAATTGCATTGGAGGTGGTCATTCTTCCTCGAGGGCACGGATAGGCGCTTCCTTGCTGGATTTGATGGAGCTTCCTGCCCCAGCCAAGGCCACGTACGCCATCCCAGCCATCATGGCGCACCACCCGACCCAAACGAGATGGGAGTGCGGCAGATTGTACACGGTCACGCGCACCAGTTCAATGCCATCGAGTCCGTTTGCTCCAGCCGATGACATCAACGCTCCAGCTTGACTTCCATCGAAAATAAACACCACATCACCGGTTAATCGCGTTAAGGTGGCCACCTCTGAGCGTGGGACGCCTTGGTCGTCAAACCGCAGCGTGCCCGGAATGACTTCCCCGATGAGGGCCCCAACATCGTTTCCGTCCATTTCGTAAACGGCGATGCGAACACCAATGAAACCGTCACCGACCTCTAAGTTTTGATCGTTCAATTCCAAACCAGTGAACTCCAAACCTAACCCCTCGTGGACAATGATTTCATCCTTCACAAGGGAAATCCGATGGCTCGCATCTCCTCGGTCAACCAAAACGGTGGTGGAGAGGTGACCCAGCAAGAGCAAAAGCAGCCCGAAGTGAACAACATGAGCGCCCAATGGAAGGCGTTTCCATGCACCCTTGGCTTTCGCAACACGCAGGTGGTTCACCACTTCTCTCCCCACTGGAGCAACAGCAAGCAACAGCATGGGCAGTGACATCCACACGATGTGGCCTCTGGTCAAATGTTCAGAGACCGAGGCGGTCGCGTCCCTTCCGAAGGCATCGGGCGCGAGAAGAAATCCGAGGACGCTCAGGGCCAAGGCCCCACAAAGGAAGCGAAACGTGGCCATGGCGTTGTCCTTGCGTCTCGTGTAGACGAACAACCCCGCCCCGACGGCAGCAAGGAACGGGGCTCCGTAGAGTTCGTGAGCTTCGAAATTGACCGCATCAATGCTGGTGAGCAGCAACACCCAGGTAAGGACCAGATAGAGGCTGACAATGATGACGCTGCCCCAGAGGGCCATTCGCAACTGCCCCTTGCTTTCCCAAGGCAAAAGCGACGCTGCCTCCTCTTCTTGTGGAGCGAGCAACCAAGGGAGGACAAAAGCGACAAGAATGAACCCAGCCACTCCGAGGCTGAGCGCTTGAGACCATGCCAGAGAAAGGCCCAGCATCACGCCTCCAGCCGCCCACGGCCAGGCCTTGAGTGCGTCCTCAGCCCGGTACATTGGAACGAAGAGGACCGTGGCGGCCGTGGCAATCCATGCATCGCTGCTCAAAGCGTAAATGGCCAGTGCAAACACGAGGTCCAAAGGTACCGGGACGAGGCGATGGTAGGCCCATGGCTTGGCATCATCCGAGGCTGGCGGTGGACCACTGTGTCGTACCAAAAGCATCGGTAAAAAGAGGGGAACGATGAAGAACACTTGTGGCACGCTGGCCCAAGACAACCCCTCACCGTTGCTTCCAGTAAAGAGCAAGCATCCAAGGAGGGCTATGGCTGCAGGGCACGCTACGACCCATGCATCGCTCAATCGAAGCGGACGTTTGGAAGCCACCGAACGTTGAACGGCCAGCCAACATCCAATGAGCATGAACATCCAAACTACGTACGCCATGACCTCGGTTCCGGCAGGGTCGTCCCTCAGGACCATCAATCGACCAAATACGTCGCTGGGGGGCGTGCTGGTGTCGCTGGTTACAAAGGTGTGGACGGAGGATGCCCACACGCCTCCAGCCCGGGTGACGGTGGTAGCAAAAAGCGCCAGCATACCGGTGACCAAGCCGCCACCGATCCATACTTCGGGACGAACCTTGCCGGGGCGCGTGCGAAGGTGAACGAGCATCACAAGGGCGAGCCAGGGAAGAAACGACCCCGTTTCCACAGGATCCCAAGCCCAATAGCCGCCCCAATCGAGAATCAAATAGGCCCACAACCCGCCAAGTCCGATGCCGAGTGTTGCCATGAGCAACCCCGGGCGAGCCAGATGGAGCATGCGTGGGCCGAGTTTTTCTGTTTCATTGGTGAAGGCAGCGGCCATCGCGATGGCCGTGAGGTGCAAACAGAGCGCATACGTCAAGAAAATGAGGGGCGGGTGAATCACCATGAGGTCCGTTTGAAGCAGCGGATTGAGGCCGGCGCCGATGAAGAAGGGCGGTGTTTCCTTGAACGGGTCGAGTGAAAAGGCGATGAGCAGCAAGGTCAGGCTCATCAGGTGCATGAGGCGAAGGCGCATGCCTTGAGCGTCCACGGCCGCCTCAGCCTCTCCGGGCAGCGGGCGTCGCCAGAGCCAAGCCACCAGCGACATCCACCCAAGCCACATGAGAAGGGGGCCTTCTCGAGCGGCCCATGTCGCTGCGAATCGGTATTTCAAGGGCAGGTCTTCTCCTCCAAAGGCTGCGACATGGAGCACGGAGGTGTCGTTGACGAGGAACAACCGTGCGAGCGCAACGAAGGGCAGAACCAGCGCAAGGTGGAGCACGATGGAAAGAGCGGGTTGTTCTTCGTGGAGCCGTGGTTTCAGCATCAGCCAACCGGTCGCGATGAGGGCTAGCCACATCGTGAGCCCCCACATGGTGAGTGGGTGAGGGGCGTCCCTCATGGCCTTTGCTCATTCTCCGTGGACCCGCCGCCCTTACCAGCCGAAGAATTTCGCTCGTGAATATCCAAACGAGAGAAGCACGGAAATGACGCGCTTGGTCAACAACAGTGGCCTTCGCACCAGGATTTTGAGGCCGATGAAAGCCTTGTCGATTGGACTCATGTTCCCGAGTTCGTCGGGTAGCAATCGTGCCATGGCTGACATTTCGTCATCGGTTAACTCGTACAGAGCCGTTTTCCCTCTCAAGATTTTGTGGTACGGTGGGAAGCGTTTTTTCCAGGCTTTTTGATAGGCCATCAATCGCTCTTCTGAGAGGTTGTTTTCCTTGAGCGCTTCCGCCAAGGTTTGAGCTGCCTGCCTTCCCGACCAAAGAGCGAGGTGAGTCCCGCCCTCAAACAAAGGAGAGGTGAAGCCCGCTGCATCGCCGACCAACATGATGCCATCGCCCACGGTGGTGGTTCTTGGTCCCGAAATGGGGATGGTGCCTCCAAAAGGCCGAACTTTGATGCCCTCTTTTCGCCATGGAGGATTAACGGCTGGTTTGCCTTTCAAGTAGGTGTCTTCGATGAAGGATTCAAGGTACTTGATGGCCCCTCGCTTATCGGTGGTGACCAAACCGACGTTGGCTCGTCCTCCTTCTTTTGGGATCATCCAAACATAGCCATGTGGCGAGTATTTTGGCCAGAGGTAGAAATCAAGATAGCCGTCGTTGGGCACGTCCAGAATCTCGTACTGGAAGCCTGCGATGACCTCGACGTCACCTCCCATGTCGAGGAATTTTGAGGCTGCTCCAGAAACGCCGGAGGCATCAATCACCGCTCTGCATTCGATAGGAAAAGCGTCGCCTCTCCCCTCAAGTTTCCAATTGGAAAATTGATTTTCTGAATTGTAAATTCGCTCCATTCCGGTGACGCGATGATGCAGGTGCAATTTGGCACCTTTGGCCATGGCTTCGTCGGCCAACCAGCGTTCAAAGAGGTGTTTCTCGAGGACATACCCTTCCTCGGTCAGAAGTTTTTCCGTTCCGTCCGGGAAAATCACGCGAATGCCTTTGACATCCAAGGCCTTGACGTGGTCGGGCAATTCAAGGTCCAGATTCTGAACGGCGAGGTCGGACAAGCACTCACCGCAATGGACCGGCGTGCCTATTTCCGGGTCAGCTTCGAGAAGAAGCGTGGAAAGCCCTGCTCTGGCGGCGTGCAGGGCAGCAGAACCGCCACCCGGGCCGGCGCCGATGACCACAACGTCGTACATCTCTTCCTCCTCGCTTGGAAAGGGGGCCACGGAAGCCCATGAAGGAAACGGTGGCGCCACATGGTGGCGGTTGGAGGAAACCGGCCAGCATACGGAGGTTCAAATCCAAGAAGCCACAGGGTTCACCGTGGCTTGGAAGACCTTGAGGCGTTGGGTGGACCACCTCGAAGCGGGTGGAGAGCTCTTGCGAATCGATCGGCCGGTCGATGTCGTTTACGAGGCGGGAGCCATTGCGGACCTTCTCGTGAAGAACGATGGACCCGCCGTCCTCTTTGAGCAACCAAAGTTGGCCGACGGCTCCATTTCCTCCATCCCCCTCCTCATGAATGCGTTTGGGAGCCACGACCGAACCCTCCGAGCCTTGGGCGCAAGCCACGAGACCGAAATCGGTGACCGAATGGTCGCCATGATGAAGCCCGACATTGGATTGTACATGCGCAAGCCGTGGAAAGGTCTCCCGCTGCTTCGCGACGCTTTGGCCATGCCGCCAAAGAAAGTTCGTAAGGGCAAGGGTCAGCGTGTTCGCTTGCCCAACGACCTGACCAAACTTCCCATTCCAAAAACCTGGCCAATGGACGGCGGGCACTTCGTAACCCTCCCCTTGGTAGTCACCAAAGACTCGGACGGTGAACACAATTTGGGCATGTACCGTGCTCAAGTTCACAACGAGACAGAACTGGGTCTGCACTGGCAAATCCACAAACACGCAGCGGACCACGCCGCCAAGGGGGAGCGCATGCCCGTAGCGGTGTGCATTGGTGGGCCTCCCGAATTGATTTTCTCAGCCATTTCGCCGTTGCCTGACAACCTCTCCGAATACCAGTTTGCCGGCATCCTTGGTCAGAAATCCCTCCCCATCACCAAAGCCCTCACGCAAGACCTCTGGGTGCCTGCTGAAGCCGACATCATCATCGAGGGCTATTGCGATCCAACCGAGACAAAACTCGAGGGCCCCTTTGGCGACCATTACGGCTTTTATTCGCTGACGGGGCAATACCCTGTGTTGCACGTGACCGCCATCACCTGCCGTTCGGATGCGATCTTA